>SMTZ1_10000215_pt1 | contig 49699 bp, 46 predicted proteins | sample DeeMarSWOR136_30_FD_25667 | JGI IMG/M metagenome (IMG submission 25667) | reverse complement strand
AATAAGGGTAATTTTTTTAGTCTTATTTCTTTATAATCTTCAAACTCCATTTCTTGTTGTTTTCCAATAAACATCTGAATTTCAAATTGATCAAAAGATCTCATCCGAAGAACACCTTGTCTTGGTGAGATTTCATTACGATAAGCTTTACCATATTGATAAACTTTTATGGGGTATTGTCTTCTTGCATCTTGATCTAAACGATTAAACAATAAATATGTTGTTGTTGCAGTTTCAGGACGTAAATAAGCTGTAACATTATTTCCTACACTAGTTTTCAACATTAAATTGTATTCTTCGATTTTAGTAAAAAAAGTTCCACATTTTGGGCATGATAAATCATTTTTTTTAATTAAATCTTCCATTTCCTCAAAAGAAAGTCCATCTTTCATTTGAATGGGTAAATTTTCTTGGAGGAATTTATCTGCTCTATATATAATATCACAGTGTTCACATTTTATAACTGGATCAATAAACCTTTCCAAATGTCCAGATGCTTTCCATACAATTTCTGGAAGAATTGTTGGACATTCAACTTCTCCAAATCCAAAATAACGTAATTCTTGACGAAATGAACTTAAAATGTTATTTTTAAGTGCCATTCCCGCAGGTCCATAGGAATAAAATCCTGCGAAACCCCCATAAACCTCGGGAGAAGGTCCCCATATAAAACCTCTTCTCTTAAGCAATGAATTGAATGTCTCAATGTTATCTTCAATTTTCATATTGATTTAAGAAATACATGAAATTTTAAGAAATTTTTGGAAATACCATTTAATATCAAAAGTACAATACATTTTTATACAACTAAAAGATAATTATATTATATTTTTTTAAGTTATAAAAAAAAGTGAATAGAGATGTTATTCCAAGATACTTACTTTCAAAGTTTTACTTTCTGGTCCGCAATCGAGATGGGGCTTTATTTTGTTATAGTAGGTTATTTCTTTTTATTGTTCTTTTATTTCCTTTTCATAAGATTTCGAACTTCAAAAAAATTATATTGGTTATTTTTTAGTGTTTTATTTTTGTGTTTAGGAATTGGGCGAGTATTTTTTATCGTATATTACTTTTTTGCCCCAGAAATAGAATACACTGGAGCAACCGATCTTGAAGTAGTATCGTTCCTTATGTTTAATTATCGTATGGCCACTTTTTTCACATGGATAGCAATTGCGTGTGCTGTAGGTGTATTAGGAATATTACTTTTCCCCCCTGATACAGAATTAGAAAAGACGAGTGGATCACTTAAAGAATGGTTTAAGAATAAAAATAATATTAGAATATTAATTCGATTGGTACTTATTGTAATTCCTATCATCATAGGAATACTCGCATTAACATTATCAGATGCACTCTTTATTGATCCCGATTTCATGGATGAATATCCTGAAATCCAAGATACTATAGAACCTAGTGTTGTAAGAATTGGAGGGTGGGAATATCCAATTGGAAGAATGCTCTTAAATTTTGTATTTTTACCGCTATTTGTGGCAATAATTCCATTTATTTTTCTATATCTAGCTTGGAAAACTTTTGGAGTATTAAGAAGATCTTATGCATTAAATGCCATAGGTTTTTTTCTTTATTTCACAGGTAGAATCTTACAAGGATTATTTGATATTGCGGAATTTCCACATTTGAATGCAGTAATGACACCTCTAATTATATTATTAGCTCTTCTATTAATTGTCATAGCTAATAACTATGAGCAACTCAGGTAAATTAGTTTCATTTAAAAAAATTATAATTATTATTTTTATCTAAAATTTTTATGATTGTTTGAATTTAGTTGCATTCAAGCATTCTATCTTTTTTATGATAACAAAATTAGTATTATCTAAGATTTTATTTATCCTACGATGAAATGATCAAAATTTTAAAATTGAATCTCTTTAAGATTAATATATTTAAAATATTTTATTTATGATAAGAATTATAATAATAAGAAAAAACCAATGACAGTCCATGGAAACCAATATCTTTTACCCTTTTTCATGAGAAAAACTCACGGACAGGCTTTAATTCAAGGGAATGAAGAATTATCTTTAGCTTTTTATCTTCTGATAAAAGATATCGGTAAAAATGAAAAGATAATCTCTTTTGCAAGACTATTATGGCCAGTTTTAAGTATTCAAGGAGTAATAAGCACCCACATCATGTTAGATGGGCTTAATATTTTTAATAAGAAAGATAAATTTTCAAATCCTCCCCGTCAACCTTTAATTGGCCATATTTTAAGAAATATTGATAATAGAACAAAAATAGAGCAATTAGATAAGTTAATTGATATATTAACATACAAAGATATAGAAGCTGAGGATATAGGTGAAAGTGAAGAATCTGAGTTCCATACTCTTAAAATTGATGGTTTAATTAATCCAATATTTCTTCAATCACTTATTAAACTAATGCCACTTATTGAATACGGCCCTATTGCTGATTATGCTGTGTTGGATCCAACTATAACTACTGAAAATGCATTAAATATTTCTGAACAATATCGAGAAATAATAAATACAATGAAAGGTAATGCCTATAGGTGGAAAACCCAGATTGAATTAATAGGGAAAGAAGTAGAAAAATGGCTTATTGAGTTAAACGTTCAATTAAAGGATATAAATTTACGTTATTCAAGCCAAATTAACAAAACTTCTTCTACAATAGATTCTTCTCAAATGGATGAACAGATAAAAATTGAACAAGACAAAATTGAGCAATGGAATATTAATGAAAAAAAAAAAATAATTGAAAGTATTTCTACTCTATTTAAAACTTCCGAACGATACCTTGAGGATATGATTAAACATAATAAATTCTACGTAAGTGGAGATTCCTTGAAAAGCAAAGTTTTTATAGATCTATTACCTCAATTTGAAACTCATTTTAATTATTTAAAAGAAGAAGGAAATAAGTTTTTAGAATCTATTGATTCTCTTTTCCAAAGATATAATGAATTAAAAGAAAAAGCAACCCAAATAGATAATCACGCAGAAATCAAGCTTAGTGATTTTAAAGATTCATTACAAATAAAATTGCAGGATAGAAATAAATTAGTATCGGAATTTGAGACCGAAAAACAAGAGCAAATAACTAAATTAGAAAATTTTAAAAATCAGATTGAAGGATTATATAATAAAATTAAAGAGATCATCCAAACAAAACATAATATATGTTTACAAGAGGCTCAACAGTTATCTGGATGGTCACTAAATGATAATCAATCAGAATTATTCACCAGACCAATTCAATGGATTTATATGCCTGTTTATGCTATGTTCATTGAAAAGGAAGACGAATTTGAAGAATACATGAATATTGTATTCCCAGGATATATCAATAATGATATAAAAAATATTTATGAGGATATTTCAGAATCTTTTATAAATTTAAAAGATATTTTAAGAGAAAAAATAGAAACAGACATGGCTATTAGGTCAAATTTTGAATTTTCAAGTGATAGAAAGAATCTATTGAAAGATCAAAGCTTAAAAAAGAGAATTCAATTAGGTGTTTCTAAATTGAGAGAACGAACATTATTAAATGAAGATATGGAAACTCAAATCCGTGATATTCTTAATATTATTACTTAATTTTCAATCTCTTTTTTTCTAATCATGACCAATTCTAAAGTAGAATATAAAAAAAAAATTGACTTCAAAAAAAGAAGAATTAGAGCTTTCTTTTTATCTATAGAAACTAAAAAGAAAAAAAAGGAAAAAATTAACTCAACATCAGAAGAACTCTATCAAGATGGAATGGTTTATATTCAAATGAGACTACCAGTTGATAACATTACTAAGGAATTTGAAGATAGTTTAAAAGATAAAATTGAACACAATATTATAAAAGCAAAAATACGAGAAGCAACGAAGGAAGATCTAAATACACTGAAAAACGTATATAATCGAGCTTGGCTCACAAGCAATACTCCTTTTAGGCCGATCAGTAAATCAGATCTACAAAAAATTCTTGATTATGAGGATACTGTTTTTCTTATAGCAAAAGTATATGGATTCGATGCAGCCTTCTTACTTCTTGATTTTGAAGGGGAAAATAAAGAGATTGCTGTAATAGCTGCTTTAGCAGTTATACCAAGATTTCAAAGAAAAGGTGTTGGCTCAATCCTTGGAATGGCAAGTTGGCGTTATCTTAAAGAACATTTCCCAAATGTAAAGGAAATTAGATGTGAAGTTTATAAAGATAATAAAATCTCTTATGCTTTCATTAAAGGAATTGGCTTTGAAGAGTTCGACCGAAAGGTTTATAAAAAAGAAGATTTTGAGATTGAAGAAAAGTAATAATTGATTTCGATTTCTTTCTAATTAATTTAAATTAGGATTTTTTAAAGATTTTATTTTCTCATCTAATAATTTCATATTAAAATCATCATGAAACTCTCTGTAAAATTCTTTTGCTTTTTCAAAATGAGATATTGCCGTCTCAATTATTCCTTCTCCAAGAAAAATATCTCCAAGTTTATGATTAATTACAGCAGGTTCTTTAATATATCCCAAATCTTCATATAAGTCCAATGCTTCTTCAAATGCCTCAATTGCTTTTGCAAGATTTTCATCAAATTCGAAATATATTTCAGCAATCTTTAATTTAATTTCTGCAGTTTTTAAATTATCTCCATATCTTTTAAAGATTTCATAAGATAAGTTATAAAATTCAATTGATTTATCAATTTCACTTTTCTGTAAATAAACTTCGGTAAGAGCTTCAAGGACTATTCCTTCATTAATATTTTCTTCAATTCCAAAAGTTCTTACAGCTTCAAGGCTTTTCAATAACGAATTTTCGGCATCTTCGAGATTACGCCATATTAAGTAAATCTTTCCCAGATAAAAAAAACATTCCCATTCGATTTTTGATTTAAGATAAACTGATATATTATGATTGACGCTATTAACTAATTCCAATGCAAAATTTAAACTTTCATAAGCTTGATCATAATTTTCGCTACTTAGAAAGTATAATTTTCCATATTGTATTTTTGTTCGTATAATTCCATAAATATCATTATTCTTCTCGAAAAATTCCTCATTCCTTATCAATATCCTTTTAATTCTATCAAAATTTTTTAATAAATAAAGAATTTCTATTAAATTACTTGCTGTTTTTACTTCTTCATATTCCATTTTCTGTTGTTTGGAGAGATTTAAGGCTTCTTGATAAAAATTGTATGAATGCTCCAAATCTTTAATTACAAAATAAACATTTCCAAGATTGTTTAGTACTTTAATAATTTTTAATTTTTCATCTAATTTTCTAAGAATTTCTAGTGAACTATTAAAATGAAATATTGATTGATCAAAAAACCCCATTTCTTCTTGAATAAGTCCGATCTCATTATGTGTAATAGCTACATGTAGAAGATCATCTTGTTCCTTGAAATTTATTATGGCTAACTCCAAATTTTTTAAAGCATTAGAGATATCACGCTTTCTATAATATAGACTCGATTTCTCTAATAGTAATGAACCAGGAATTGGTAATCCCAATATTTCTTTACTTCTTAAATCATCATCAATCTTCTGAATTAATTTATCTATCTCATTATCTTGTATTGTCACATTAAAATAAATTTCATCCTCCTCATTTTGTTCAACAGGATAAAATCTTTGTAATTCCTCTTGTATGCTCAAACTTTCATATGGTTCTTCTCCTAAATTTGTGACTAATGGTTTATTACAGAAATGACAATAGGACCAATTTATTTCTATAAGATTGTGACAGTAGGGACAAAGCTTCATAAAAACAAACAGAACTTCTAATTATATGAAGGATTATTAAAATAAAAATAAAAATTAGCTTATTTATAATTATTTGATACTTTTTTTAGAATCTTTCCTAATTTTTCAATATAAGACCGAAATTATGTCACATTTATTTAATTATAATAAGAAATATAAATGATCATTTTTTTTCATGAAGCAAAAAGAAGATTTTTACAAAAAGTGAAATAACATGGATGGAAAGTTATTTAAGAAAACATATCCGTATATTTGTAGTAAGTGTTTAGAGTTTACTCACACAATGTATGAATTTTGTGATAAATGTGGAGCAGAAGCTTCAATTAGAAAAGCTGAGAAAGCAGATTATAAAAATAATCATTAATAGTGTATATATGTAATGATTTTATTTGGGCTTTCAGCATCTATTTGATTAATTGTTTTTGAAATCATCTACTTTCTTTATATTGATTCAATTCTTCAATGATATCTTTTTCTCCTAAACCTAGTGATTGTAAAAGTATTTTTATTTGAATCTTAGCATTTTGAGCTTTAATTTTGTTTGCTAGATGATATGCTTTTATAAATTGGTTTTTTGCTTCTTTAATCTCACCTAAATAAAATAGAGTTTCGCCTAAATAACCTAAACCTTTTAAAATCAATTCCGCTAAATTTTTATCAATAGCTACATTAGTTCCCTTCTTAAAATATTTTAGAGCTTCATTTAATTTGTTTGATCTCTTTTTAAGTATTCCTAAGTTAAAATATGAGTTAATAATGCCTTTTTGATCATTAATCTCTTTAAAAGCTTGTAAAGATTTTTCATATAATTCAAAAACAACATCCCATTGTTCATTCATTTCATATATGTGAATTAGATTTCCTAAGCAATCCAACAAATCATATATGTCATTATTATCTGAACAAATAGCACAACAATCTAAAAAAGCATCTGATGCTTTTACCCACTGATTTAATTTTATGTAGTTATTTCCTATTCCTTTTAGGCAAGTAATTTGTTCATATATTTGTTTTAAAACCTTGTAGATATCATTTGCTTTTATATAAAAATCTAAAGATCTTTCAAAATCACCATTTTTAAAATTCAATGTGCCTAACAAACCAAGAACAGCAGCTTGTCCTAATCTATCTTTTTGTCTTTTAAAATGCTTTAGACAAGTTAAATAATTATTTTCGGAATCTATATATTGTTCCAATTGTAGTTGAATTAGAGCAATATTACTTAATTCCCTAATATAAATTGAATTCTTACCAATTTTTTCTAAATCTTTTAAATTTTTTAATTTTTCCCTTAATAAGAGTTCTAACTCCTCTTTACTTAACTCTATTTCGTTCTTTATCATAGAAATTTTCTATTAATAGTAGATTTCTGATTATAATATGTCTTCCAATATTTTTGCAGATGTTTTTACATATTGAAGACATTTTTTCTCAAAAAGTTGATTTTGATTGTAATAACCTTTTCCTTCAGGTGTGTTAATATCACAACCAAGTAATTCCTTACAGATTACAGATCCATGTATTTCTTGAAATCTGTTAGAAAATTCTCTTATATACTGATATGTTTTTTCTTTTTCCTCTACTTTATTGTTTATTCCCATGCCATATTTTAATCCGATGACCATAAAAGCTCCAGTTACTGCTCCACATGTCCTACCATAACGTGCAATCCCCCCTCCGAAACCTGTAGCTAATTTTAGCGCTAGATCTCGATCCAGTCCATATTGATGGCTATAAGTACTTAAAACTGATTGAGCGCAATTATAATCTCCTTTGAAGGTTGAAATAGCATCTTCTACTCTTGACATACTAAATAATTATTTATTTTTTTTAATTTAAATCTATAAAAAATATAAAATTTCTTATCTATTATATATTTAGAGATAAATTATGATTAAACTTCAAATTATAAAAAGTAATTTTTATGAAAGTAAAAGCTAGATTACAAGAATCCATCGATGATAAAAAAGTTAAATGTCATGTCTGTGCAAATGAATGTACAATTTTGCCAGGAAAGGTTGGAATATGTAGAACAAGAAAAAATTTTGATGGAGAACTCTACTCACTAATATATGGTTCCTTAATATCTTCTGGAAGTTTGGATCCCATTGAAAAAAAACCACTATATAATTTTTGGCCAGGTGCAACTGCTTATTCAATTGCATCAATTGGTTGTTCTTTCCGATGTCAAAATTGTCAGAATTGGTCGATAAGTCAAGCAAGCCCTACTGATAATGGAAAAAGCGGATTTTTTGATATGGAAGAATATAAAGGACAAGGCATGTCTCTTGTTGAACTAACAATTGAACAATTAGTAAAGAGAGTAATAAAAAGTGGAGCAAAAACACTTGCTTATACGTATAATGAACCGTTAATATGGCATGAATGGATTTTAGACACCGCTAAAATATTAAAAGAGAAAGGTATCAAGACAATTCTTGTGACTAACGGTTATTCTACACCAGAAGCCTCACAAGAACTGATAGATGTTGGAATTAATGCAGCTAACATTGATATTAAGGCTATGTCGGATGATTTTTATAAACAGATATGTGGAGTTAAATCTGTTCAACCTGTCTTAGATACTGCTAAACGTTTCAAATCAAATGGCGTACATGTTGAGATTACTAATTTAATAATACCAGATTTGAATGATAAAGAAGAAGATATTAATAAATTATGTGAATGGTTAGTAGAAAACCTAGGTAAAGATACTCCTATTCATTTTTCTGCTTATCATCCTGATTTTAAAATGCCATCCATGAAGAGAACTTCCTATGAAACCTTAGATATGGCTTATAATATCGCAAAAAATGTTGGTTTATATTTTCCTTATGTAGGAAACATTGCTCATGAGAAGGGAGGCAATACTTATTGTCCAAATTGTAACCATTTGTTACTTGAAAGGAGAGGATATAGTTTTAAAAAAATTAATATCACTGATAAGAATAAATGCCCAAATTGCGCATATGATTTGACTAATGACATAATTGGTGAAATAAATAAGCATCCTATACATAGATTTTCCTTTTTTTAATACAATTCTAAAGAAAAAAATAAAAAATATTTTACTTTTGATAGGAGTTCTCAAACTAATCCTGTAATGGAAATTCCAATTACTAACAGTAAAAATCCTTGAATTAATGTAATTGCCGCTACAATAAACGCAAATGGAGGCCATGATATAATCTTTGATGCCGTCATCAATCCCCCAATATAGAACTTCACTAAGACTGCCACGATTGCGAAAACTACAATAAATAATATTATAAAAAACCATTTTGGATCAAAGTGAATGGCGATATGTTCTACTAATACATCTGGAATTGCTAAAGAAACTAAAATAGAAACTAAACTTGCAACAAATATGCCTACAATACTAGCAATTGGTAAATCATTTATAGGCTTCAAAAAAGTGAAGATACCAAGTACAATTAGAAATATTGAAGTGAACACACTTGCTCCGTCATGATTTTGCGCAAAAGCTATACTTGGTGGAATATCTAAAATTAAGCCACCAGCTCCACTCAGTATTCCAAATATCCCAACAATAAAACCAATATAAGTTAATCCTTTCAAAAATTTTGTGACCTTGAGATCATAATCTTCTTTTTTCCTTTTCCTGAAACCTCCCCTTCTTTTTGCTTCATATAGAGCAAAGATAATCCATATAACTCCAAGAACTAAAATAATAAAAGCAGCAAATCTTGCTAATGGATCTAAAAACCTATCAGTAAATTCCGAAAAAATCATAAATTTTCACTCCTTTAATTTGAAATTATTATTTTATTATGTTGAAGATAATTTAATAAATATATTAAATTAATGAAGTCCAGTTTTTATATAATATTTAGGGTTAGATATTAGAACTTTAGATAAGCATATTCATTCTAGGGTATAAATGAAACAGTTTTAGAAATATAATCTAGATAATCTTGGATTTCTTTATTTTTTTTATCTTCGGTCCAAGAGTATTCCGTTGCTATAATTTCTGCAACCTTTTCTGCAGCTTTTTGTACTGAACTTGGATCTATCCAAAGAGACATTTCTGTTCTTCTACAGAATACATCAATTAGATGAGATGTTAATTCATATCTAAGACAATATAAAATCTCTGCGCTAATAAAATCGTGGTTATTCAAAATGCGATCTTTTAGGGTTCCATCCTCTTTAATTAATTCAATAATTTTTATAGCTCCTTTACCATATTGCTGATATAAATGCTCTTTAATATCTTCATCTAATTTGATCTCTGAATTTACTAGTAATTTAAGCCATTCTTCTTTCTCAATACTGATTAAAAATCTTTGTTTTGAAAAATTTTTATTCCGTTCAATATCAGAAAAAATTTTTTTTTCAATTATTTTATCAAATAAATCTTCAGCCATACTTCTCCAAGCTGTTAATTTTCCCCCGGTTATTGTTAATAAACCATCATCAGAGAAAAATATGATATGTTTTCGAGAAACTTGACTCTCAGATTTCCCCTTCTGCATAACTAAAGGTCTTATTCCAGCATAAGTCGATAAAATATTTTTATACTCCAATTCTGCTGTTGGGAAATAATATTTTACTGATTTAATAAGATAATCAGCATCATCTTTATTACAAAATGGATTTGCCAAATCTCCTTGATAATCGGTATCAGTAGTTCCAATTATTGTAAAATCTTTATTTCGAGGCAGTACAAAAAAAGCTCGATCATCAGTTATCGATCGAATAATTGTAGCCATTTTATTCTTTACGTGTTCACGTCTGAATTGTAAATGTACACCCTTCGTTGGGCGAATAAGAGGTTCTGGAAGATCATCAGGATAATTTTCCAGTAAATCATCTGTCCAAATTCCAGTAGCATTTATAGTTAAAGTAGCTTTAATCTCAAATATATCTTCAGTTTCTGCATCTATACATCTAACACCAGTAATCTTACCATCTTTTTTGATATATCCTAGTACTTTACAATAATTAATGATATCTCCCCCTCTTATGACTGCTTCTTTAAGTATTTCAATTGTTAATCTAGCATCATCAACGTTGTTATCATAATACACAGCTCCCCCTTTGTTACCTTCTCTAACATATTCAGGCTCCATTTCAAAAATTTCTTCTGGAGAATACCATTTATGTTTTTTATAGTTCTTAAATTCAGAGTCATTATCACTTAAAAAATCATAAATTCTACAAGCACCAATAATATCTCTTTTTTTATATTTACCTCCTTCTAATGCTACGAAAAGAAAAGGAATAGGTCTAACCAAATGGGGAATATGATTCCGCATCCAATTTCTTTCTGTGGTGCTTTCTTTTACTAAATCCATATCTCCATGGGCTAAATACCTAATCCCTCCATGAGCTAACTTAGAACTTCTAGACGAGGTGCCCGCAGCAAAATCTTGCATATCTACAAGTGCTACTTTTAATCCTCTCATCGTTGCTTCTCTTGCAACTCCCGCTCCTGTAATTCCTCCACCTATAACAACTATATCATATTGCGTTTCTTTAAGCCTATTAATTATATTATTTCGATGTTTCAAATTCCAAGATTGATCAAATAGTTTATCTTCTAAATTTTCCATTCTTATCAGTTTAAAAAATTTTTAAAAGTTAATTAAACTTCACAATTTAGGTAGTATTATGTTTGTTCTATAATTATTTTAGGCCTAAGGTTTATTATGAGATGATAAGAATTTCAACTTATTCAACACTCGACATATTTCTTTACTTAATTTTTTTCTAAAAAATATATAGATAACCACACGAAAATTTTTCGAAATGTAAAACTTTAAAATAAAAAATTAAGTTTATCTATAAAAATGATAAAATTTTGGTAAAAATGCCTAAATCTGATAAGAAAAAAAAAATTCTTGTTGTAGATGATGCAAAATTTATTAGAACTAGAATTAAAAATATAGTTGAAAAAATGGACTTTGCTGAAGTTATTGGTGAGGCTTCCAATGGAGATGAAGCATTTAATAAATATAAGGAATTAAAACCTGATTTAGTGACGATGGATTTGGTAATGCCGAATTCTGATGGTATCAAAGCGATAGAGAAAATAATGGCATTTGATAAACATGCTAAAATTGTAGTCATTAGCGCTATTGGACAGGAAATGTCCATTTTAGAAGCTACCGAAAAAGGAGCAAAAGATTTCATAAACAAACCATTTAAAGATGAAGAGATATTAAAAACTCTTGAAAGATATTTAAACGTTAAGAAATAAAAATCCTAATCATTTTTATTGATAAAATACTTATTTTTAAATTTCTAATAAACGAGAAAATATTTTTGGGAGACTATAGATATCATAATAATTATGCTCAATGACTTCTTTAATTAAACCAATGTATCTTTCTGAATTTTCTCTGTATTTTCGATAGCATAGTCCAACAAGACTACTTGGTAATGCATTATCTCTTTTTAAATTGAGAAGATTTTCTTCAATATTAGTTAAGCTATAATTTTTAAACATTCCTCTAAGTAGCCGGCGACAATGGTGATATAAATCTATATGATGAAATCTAGTATTTGATTTCTCATATATATAATGATCATCTGATATCATTGGATTTTCATCAAAATAATATAAAAACCTATTTGCTAAATAAGGGATGTCAAAAGTCTTACCATTATAACTAATGAAGCATTTAAAATTTGGTAATATCTCATTTCTTAGATGCTCACAAATTGCTATTTCATCTTCTAAGTCCCTAGCAAAATAGATATGCACCTCAAACTTTTCAGCTTTGAAAAATCCAATACCTACAATAATTATTGGACTATCAATGATACCTAATGTCTCAATATCTAAAAATAAAAAATCTTGGATTTTAAAGCAAAAACTTAAATCTAAATCACTTATATATGTATTACATCTAAGGGTCTTATAATCTTTATTATATATCAAGTTAAGAACTTCACTAGCAGAATCTTTATATCTTAATATGAATTTTAAGTCTTTTAAAGAGTAAATTCCCCGACTCTTCAATTTTTGTTCTATAAAATCTCCAATATAATGGATAATTTTAAGATTATTTAATAGTTTTTTTCTTGTGCAAGAAAGATTTAAATCAGAGATATAATTTTCTTGCCAGAATATCTCTATGAATTCTCCAAAATTATTCTTAACAGTTCGATGATTTTGAAAGATATCTTCAATTCTTTTACCACGGTATTGTTTCACTAATTGTGTGATATCAAAACTTTCAGATTTGAAATACTCCATTATTTATTATAATAAGAGCAGTTGTATTTAATAGTCTATTCTCTAAGAGTTTATAATAACACTAAAAAGTAGAATTGTTTTTTGTTTTAATCTAATATGTATATTATATTGTTTTCTTAGCTAAAAAACTTAGAATTAATTATTTCTATATTATATTTAAGAAGTTTCATGCATAATGGTTTAAAAATTTTAAGTATCTCCTCTTCAAAATACAGTCTCAAATACATTCTTGCTCTATATAATTCAATTATAACATCTTCATCAATATCATCACCTTTATGTCAAGGTTCATTTGAAGATAGATAAATTATACCTTCTTCTTTTAGAGCTTGAATAATCTTTTGTGCAGTTTCTTTACATAAAATAGCATCAAACAATAACATAGAAAAAGAGAAGAATATCCCATTGAACTCTCTCTTATAATCTAGATTTGTCATGGATATTTCTTTAAACTCTGTCGTAGGGACATTATTTGTCGCAATTTTTATCATCTCAGCAGAAATATCAATCCCTAACACTTTGAAACTTCTTTCTATAAACAATTTGGCATAGGGTAACCTCATTCCTGATCCTATATCCAATATATAACCTCCTTTAGGATCTAAATTGCAGAAATATTTAAAAAGAGGTGTAATTATTCCATGATAATCTTTTTCAAATCGTTTAGCTAATTAGTTCCAAGCATCCCTATTAAGAGAAATTATATCAATATTGTCTTTCATTTTTTTGATTTACTCTTAAAAAATCTGCGTGATTCAGAATCTCCTAAAATATAATGACTTCCTCCACCATGGATCATACAATATGCATCCAACAGCCCTAATTGATTACAATATTGTTCTGAGAATCCTCTCCCTCCCATAGTTCTGAATAAATCAATGGAGCTCTGAAAAGCTAGTTCAGATGTTTGAATTTTTAACCCCATAACTTGTGATGCCATAATTTTTGAACTTCCCCTCTCTGGTCTTTTATCAATTTCTCTGGAATAATTGATCAAGGCAGAAAGCAGTAAATTTGTTTCACGCATATTTTTAGTAATTGGGAATCTAATTATTTGATATTGATGTAATTTATGTTCAAATTGCTCCCGTTGGAGTGCGAAACTGTGGGAATAATGTGCTTTTTTAAAAGCATCTCCAATAGATTCAGCACTAATTACCAATCGCTCTTCAGTTAATTGATGAAACATTATGTCTAAACCATCTCCTTCAAGAAGATTTTCTTTAGGTATCTCAGCATCATTGAATACTAAACGACTTACAAAAGCATCTCTCATTCCATATGTTAAAACTCGCGATGATTCAAAATTTTTTAATTGTTGATGATCTGTATCAATTATTGCTGCTCCTAACTTCCCATTATTCAATCGACCATATAATATAATGTAATCTGCAATCATCCCATTGGTGATGAAAAGTTTTTTTCCATTTACTATTATTTTATTTTCTCTTTCACCTAATCTTGTCTCTATTCTTATGATATCACTGCCAGCATTAAATTCAGTCATCGCAGAAGCTGCCATAGCTCCTTTCTTTGCCACAGGTACTAAAAAAGTTTCTCGCTGAAAATCATTAGCTTTATAATTTACAGGATTGCAATAAAGTGTTCCTCCTGCTAATCTACCCATCTCTATACTCCAATTACCATTAATATATCTCTCGCTCTTGTGAGACCAAAATCCCCCACATAAAGCTAATGCAATAAGAGCATTTCTTGTTACTCTTCCTATCTCATATTCTCCTGAGTCTAAGACTGTACTATAATAATTCTTTTCTGATAATTTTTTCATGAAATTGGTGACAATCTCGCGCTTCTTCTCTTGTATTGGTTCTTCTGCATGATAATTTAACTCTTCTAAGTCTTTTAAATACTTTCCGAGATTGTTTTCTATGAAATCGCAGAATTCTATTATAAATTCTTTTTCTTTAACTGTGAAAATAGGATTATTTAATAAATCTAATTCAGGTACATATCTACCTATTTCTAGTTCTGGAAATTCTGGGAGTCTTGTATCCATTATAAATTAGACAATTATCTTTAAATTTTAAATTTTCTTCTCGATGAATTGAGGATTTTTTTCCCATTTATATTAATAAGTCTAATTAGTAAGCTTTTAATCAAAATAAAACATAAGAATAAAATATCAGATCTATTATAAAACCAAAATCTAACAACAAAAATAGTATTAAAAATTCAAACTCAAAAAAAAACCAAAATTGATGAAAAAAAATGTCAGATAGACAAGTATGTGTTATCGGAGTTGGTTTTACCAACTTTAATTCGATAACTCCAGATATTCAATGGAAAGAAATTATGTACGAAGCTTGTAAAAAAGCTTATGTAGATGCGGGTATTGATGTGCGAAAAGATGTAGATAGCTTCATAACTTGTGCGGAGGATTATTGGGAAGGTTTTAGCATTTTTGATGAATTTGTACCAGATCAAGTTGGAGCACTCTTAAGACCTTGTTGTACTGTATGTGGAGATGGGCTCTATGGATTAGCAAATGCTTATATGCAGATTAAAACAGGACATTTGAATGTTGTAGCAGTAGAGTCTCATAGTAAGATTTCAGATCTGTTAACTTTTGGGGATATTATGCTCCATGCTTTTGATCCTCGATTTGAAAGACTTGTTTCTGGTCCTGTTGAAAGACCGAATTATAGTGGTAGCCCAGAATATACGCCAGAAGCACCTAAACCATTAATCGGAAGTTCTGATGAAAAAGAACGTATTCATCCTTACTTTATGGCAGGATTAGAAATGCAACATTATCTCAGAACAACAGGAACTACAGAAGAACATTGCGCAGCAGTAGTGGTAAAAAATAAGAAAAATGCCTTTTTTAATCCCTATTCAGATTATGAGGCTCAAATTTCAATTGAAGATGTCATGAAATCTGAATATCTTTTTAAACCCGTTAAACGATTGGATATAAGCCCTAATGTTGATGGTGCAGTATGTTTTGTACTTGCTGACAATATAACTACAAAAAATCTTGGTATTGAGCCAATATATTTAGCTGGTTTTGGATATTGTTCAGAAACTCCTTGGTTGGGTACAAGAGGAATGGATGCAGGCTATGCTTCTAAAGCAGCAAAGATGGCATATAAAATGGCTAAAATAACAGAACCGAGAGAAGAAATTGATGTTGTTGAAGTAGATGATAGATTTTCATATAAAGAACTACAACATCTTGAAGCGTTGGGTCTTGCTAGACCTGGTGAAGCAAAACAATTAATTGAAGAAGGAGCATTAGAAATTAGCGGTTCACTTCCTACTAACACATCTGGAGGTTGCTTAGGGGTTGGAAACTGTTTTGAGGCCACAGGGATGCAAAAAGCTGTAGAAATCGTTATGCAACTTCGTGGACATGCTGGTAAAAGACAAGTTATTGATGCAGAAGTTGGACTTGCTCAAGCTTGGCGTGGTATTCCTTCGGGAAGTGGAGCAGTTGCGATTTTTAGGAGGGGATAAGGAGGTGTTTAAGAAGTGAAAGAAGTAGCAGTTATAGGAGCCGGTATGACACTTTTTCGTAGACATTTATTAGAAACAGGAAAAGAACTTTCCTTTTTGGCTACGAAAATGGCAATGGAAGATGTTGGCTTAGAAAAAGATGATATTGATATGGTTGTTATGGGTAGTGCTCCTGATGCTTTTGATGGGATTCATATGAAAGGAGAAAACCTTATAGATGGTTCCGCAGCAGTAGGTAAACCATATGTAAGAGTATTTAATGGTGGTGGAACAGGTGTTTTCGCCCCAATAGCAGGATGGTGGCATGTGGCTTCAGGAGTTGCTGATATATGTTTAGTTGTATGCGAAGAAAAAATGGGCAATTGTTACCCTCATCCACAAACCGCTTTCAGACATATTTGGGACCCAATCCTTGACAGACCTCTTACGCCAAATTTAGTATGGCTTTTTGCAATGGAAATGAACAGATATATGACTGTTCATAATATCAAAAAAGAGGATATTGCTTTAGTTTCTGTAAAAAATAAAAGAAATGCAGTAGGTCATCCGTGTGCTCAGTTAGCCGATCCTAATATCACAGTTGAGGATGTTTTGAATTCTGAAATCATGGCGTGGCCTGTGAATAGATTAGATGTCAGTCCGCCTAGCGATGGTGCTTCAGCATTAATATTTTGTAATAAAGATATTGTTCATAAATTTACAGATGATCCCATCTATGTTGCTGGTACTGGATGGAGTATTGATAGTACCATGTGGACTAATAGAGATTTGTATTTCCCACGGTATGTTGCACAAGCTGCTAAGATGGCCTATAAAATGGCTAAAATTGAGAACCCCAGAAAGGAAATTGATTTTGCTGAACCTTACGACCCATTTTCTTATAAGGAGTTACATCACTTGGAAGGTCTTTTATTATGTAAAAAAGGAGAAGCTCCCATTCTTACACGTGAAGGTGTAACACAAAGAGATGGAGACCTTCCAGTTTGTCCTTCTGGAGGTCTATTAGGAGTAGGCAATCCCATTGCTGCTACTATGGGTCAGAAAGTTTGTGAATTATATTGGCAATTAAAAGGTGTAGCGGGTAAAAGACAAATTCCTGGAGATCCGAGGATTGGCGTAGCTCAAGCCTGGGGAGATATCATGCAAATGGGGACTGTAATACTTCTTCGGAGGGGTTAAATTAAAGAGGTGATAAAAAAAGATGGTTGAAAAAAAAGAGTATAAAGAATGGCCACCATATGCTCCTGGTACTTATGTAAGGGAAAGTGATATTCGAGATAAGAATATTACTTATACATGGTGGGAACCTGAGGTACAATATAGTTGGAGTCTTGGTCCTGCTATGAGCAAATTTCTAAAAGGTCTCAAAGCTGGAAAAATTTTTGGGATACATTGTAAACGATGTAAAAGAATTATCGTACCTCCAAGAATGTTTTGTGAGTATTGTTATGGTCCTACTGAAGAATGGGTAGAATTACCAGATACAGGGATAATTGAAACATTTTCAATTTCATATCTCGATCCTGATGCAAGGAGAATCGAAGAGCCAATTTTAGTTGGTGTAGTTGATCTTGACGGCACACCTCCACACCATGGATTCATGCATTATTTTGGTGAAATGACTAAAGATGAAATCAAGATTGGAATGAAAGTTAAGGCAGTCTGGAAGCCGGAGAACGAGAGAGAAGGATCAATCACTGATATAAAATATTTCAAACCATTAAAAGGAGGTGGAGAATAATGGGATTCTTAGAAAAGCAAACTGATCCAATGTCTCCAATGCATTGGCGTGGAGACATGCAAGCAGACTATTTCTATCCTAGCGGAGTAGCGGGAGATAGATTTTTCAAGCACCTAAAGCAGAACGATAGTTTTTTGGCATCGACATGCAAAAAATGCAATAAAGTCTATTGCCCTCCTCGTTTGTATTGTGAAGATTGCTTTGAAGAGATTCCTGATAGTAATTGGAAGCAAGTTTCTGCATCGGGAACTATAAAATTATTTACTTTAGCTAAACTTAATGCTCATGGTGAAAATTTGGAATCTCCAAAGGTAGTTGCAATGATAGAAATTGATGGAACGAATAGTAGGATATTAGGTCTTATTAAAACCAATGATTTTGAAAAAGATTTTTGTGGTACGAAAGTGAAAGCATTACTTCGCCCTAAAGACAAACGAGAAGGCACCATGAAAGATATCCTTTATTGGGAATAAAATTCTAATTAAAATATTTTTCTTTTTCTTTTTCTTAATAATTAGGTCATCAATTTAAAGAAATAAGAAAAAAATAGGATTAAATGAATAATTAAATGTTTCCACCAAGCATTACTGCTGTGGAAGACTTAAAATTTTTCGAGTTTCATCAGGTGTAGCTGGTTCCCGTCCTGCAAGTTTAGCAACTTTTACAGCCCACTCAACTTGCTCATAACTCCCTTTCGCTAACTCCCCATTAATATTGCGTATATTATCTTCTAATCCTACTCGGATATGTCCTCCTAATGCAGCAGCACACATACCTGCTTGAAATTGTTGGCTAGCAACGCCACATACGGACCAAGTAGCATTTGGAGGTTTTCTTGATAAGTAATAATTTAGATTTTCAACACTAAATGGAATACCTCCCAAAACACCGAATACAAACTGAAAATGTAAAGGTTCATCTAAAAGCATTCCCTTTTGTAAAAAATCAATGTTGTACATTCCACCAGCATCATAAATTTCGATTTCAGGTTTAGTACCTGCTTTTTTCATTGTTTTTCCTAAACGAGTGATTAGTCTAAAAGTATTACTAAAAATTGTCTCAACAGTAATTTGACCTGTTTTCCAATTACCAACTGCGAAATTCATGCTTGCACTATTTAAAGAAGCTAATTCAGGTTTATATTCTTTTATCGGTGCTAAACGTTCTTTGTCAGTAGCGTTGATGCTTATTGCAGAACTTAAATTTATTAAAATCTCAGGACATTTTTCTTTAATGGCTTTTAGTGTTGCTTCATAATGTTTAAGATCTGGTGTTGCCATTTGGCTTTCAGGATCTCTCATGTGCAGATGAACAATTGCCGCTCCAGCATCATAACATTTTTTTACTTCCTCAGCATACTCTTCTGGTAAAATTGGTATATAAGGGGTCTGTTCTTTTCTAGTGACAGCCCCACAGAGAGCTGCTGTAATAACACACTTTTTTGATAAATCATCTGACATTACTATCACATTTTGATTTTTTTTGGATTTATTTTTAATTCATATGTTAATTGTTTAGTAATAATCAATCATCTTTATATTTAAACTTTAAAAGATATATTCTTTTAAAGAAACAGTCTGTTTTTTTCAACAAAACAGTTAAAAATTAACGCTTGAAAATAACATTAATGTTAAAAATTCTGTGATTTTCAATAATCATTAAAACTTATTTATAAATTTTTTATTGATGGTTCAATCAATAATATAATTAATTTTTAATAGAAATAAAAAAAAATAGAGAAAATAAAAAATGGATAAAGTAGCAATAGTGGGATGTACTCAAACTAAATATGAAGCAGAAAAAATTGATTTAACAATTTCAGAACTTGTTTTCGAAGTCGTTAAAAAGCTACATAACGAGTTAGGAATTATTAATGATGATGTTGGTTGTGTGATTACTAGTTCTAACGATTTCAATGATGGACGAACAATTGCAAATATGGCAGTACAAGATGCTGTAGGGTCAGTTAGAAAGTCTGAATCTCGTGTTTCGGGGGATGGTGCATTTGCTTATGTATATGGTGCTATGAGGATCCTTTCAGGAGAATACGATACTGTTATGGTTGTTTCACATGGTAAATGCTCAGAGGGAAACCAATTTCTTATAAATAATTCTATATTTGATCCTTTTTACCAACGACATTTGGGGTTAGATCAAATCTCTTCTGCTGGTCTAATGGCAAATATATATATGACTAAGTATGGCATTTCTGAAGAACATGCCGCTCAGGTTGTTGTGAAAAATCGAAAAAATGCGATAAATAATCCTTTCGCTCATCTTCAAAAGGAAGTCTCAATTTCGGACGTTTTAAATTCGCCAATGCTTGCTTATCCCTTAAAAGAATTGGATTTTCCCCCATATAGTGATGGGGCAGTTGCAATGCTTCTTACTAATGAACAGAATGCTAAAAAATATACAGATACACCTGTCTGGTTAAGAGGTTATGGAAGTTGTACAGATGCCTATTATCTTGGACATAGAACAATGACTGATTTAATAGGATTAGAGTTTGCAGCAAAAGAAGCTTATAAGATGGCTGAGATTAAAAATCCAGTCAAAGATTTAGATGTTGCAGAAGTTTTTGAGGCTTTCTCAACTCATGAATTAATGATTTATGAAGCATTAGGTTTTTGTGGTAAAGGAGAGGGAGGTAAATTTATAGATAACGGAGAAACGCAAATGAGTGGATCAATTCCAATCAATCCTTCTGGAGGTGTATTATCAAGCAATGTTGGAATGGCCAATGGATTAGTCCGCGTAGCAGAAGTTGTTTTACAAATAATGGACAGAGCTGAGAAACGACAAATATCTGATGCTAAAACAGGACTCGTGTATGGTATGAATGGGATATGTTCACAAGGAAACTGTGTATTAATATTTGGAGGTGAATAGAAAGATGCCAAAACATGATGTTGCTGTCGTAGGTATTGGTCAAACAAAGTTTAGAAGTAAAAGAAGAGATGTTAATATACCTGAAATGATATATGAGGCTGTAAAAATGGCTCTAGATGATGCTCAAATGGAACCTAAAGATGTAGATGCTATACTTATTGGAAATATGGACCATTTTGAAGGTATAAATTTCTCTGAGATGTGGTGTGGGATTGATGCTACACCAGGTTATTTAAAACCTGTTGTAAAAATCGCTACAGGGGGAACCACAGGATCATCTTTAGGAATTTGTGGTTATTACAATATTGCTTCAGGAATCTATAAAAATGTATTAGTTGTTGGGTGGGAGAAACTTAACGAAGGAGGAGCTACTACCGGAATAATCACAGCATTTGACCCTGTATGGGAGCGCCCTTCGTTAGCCGGTGCTTTGGGACCGCTTGCTTTAATGGCTAATATCTATGCCGCAAAATATGGAATTACATCTGAACAAGCAGCGAAAGTTACAGTTAAAAATCGAAGTAATGCTGCTAATAATCCATTCGCACATTTACAAATGCCTAATATTACTTTAGAATATGTAATGAATTCTCAGATGATATCTTATCCCCTAAGGTTGCATGATTGTTGCCCTCAAAGCGAAGGAGCTTGCGCTCTTATTTATGCAAATGAAGAGGAAACAAAAAAAATTACAGATAACCCGGCTTGGTTTAAGGGGGTTTCAACAGCTCATTATTATACTTTTGGTACAGATGATATTATGTATGATCTTCCCACCGCAACTATAGCATCAAAAAAGATTTATAAGAAAGTGGGAATTCAAGATCCCATAAAAGAGCTTGATGTAGCGGAAATCTATGAGCCAACTTCTTGGTCAGAACTGAGTTGGACTGAAGCATTAGGCTTTGCAGAACAGGGTGGTGGTGGAAAATTATTAGATGAAGGCATTACCCAAATGAGTGGCGAATTACCCGTGAATCCTTCTGGAGGCGTTTTAAGTACAAATCCAATTGGAGCTACAGCCCTAGTTCGGTTTGCAGAGGCTGTTATTCAGGTCATGGGTAGAGGTGGAAAGCGACAAGTGCCAGATGTAGAAACTGCATTAGGTATGGGTTTTGGAGGTAGTCTATGGACTGAACTTGCAATATTTGGAAAAGATCCAAATCCATTGAGGTGATAAATATGGGAAAAAAAGAAAAAGAATTTCAAATTAAATGGAAAACAGACTTGCCTTATAAGTACTCTATAGGGAAGTTAGCGGTTAAATATTTTGAGGAACTTAAAGAGAATAAGAAGATAATGGGAAGTAAATGCCCAAAATGTGGTAAAGTTCATATGCCTCCAAGAGCAGTTTGTGCAGATTGCCTTGTAGAAATGACTGTAAATGATATGGTTGAATTATCTTCAAGAGGTACTTTAGATGGATTTACAGTAGTAAATTATCCTTTTATTGACCCCACTACAGGAGGAATGCGCCCATTCCCTTATGGCTATGGAATATTCAAATTAGATGGTGCGGATACATATATGATGCATTTTGTAGATGAAACAGATCACACTAAATTCAAAATAGGGCAACGAGTAGAAGCAGTATTTAAAGAAAAACGAGAAGGAAATTTGGGAGACATTCCATACTTTAAAATTATAAGAGATGAATCGGAGGAATAAAAATGAGTGAAGATAAAGAGAAGAAAATATATAGAGGTAGAATTAAAGTCCCTTACAAACATACTGCCGGAGCTTATGTTGAAAAATTCATTACTGAAATAGGGAAAAACCATAAAATTATGGGTGTGAAATGTCCAAAATGTGGCAAGGTATTTGTCCCTCCCAAAATGATATGTTTTAAATGCTTTGAAAAGATGGAAGAATGGGTAGAACTTGGAAATCAAGGAACTGTTAAAGGTTTTACTGTTGTTTCACACTCAACTCCTGTATTACCTTTAAAACCTCCCTTTGCTTATGCAATAATAACACTCGATGGAGCAGATACCGAATTCATACATATCATTAAAGAGAGTGATCCAGAGAAACTAAAAGTTGGTATGCGAGTTGAAGCTGTCTTTAAAGAAGTACCAAGAAAAAGAATATTAGATATTGAATACTTTAAACTGATTTGAAAATAAAACTAACTTTCTTTTCTAATTCTACTTAAATTTTTTTTGAAAATATTACTTTCGATTAATTTCGCTGTTATTCTGGAAATCCTTTATCGCCTTCTTCAAGTTGGACACCTATGGTATTTAAGAACATAGAGACAAGATTGTATTCTCCGACTGTGAAAATTAAATCCATTAATTTTTGTTCATTGTATTTTTCTGATAGTATTTTCCAAGTCTCATCACTTATAAATGCATCAAAATAAAGTTCATCAACAGCGTGAAGAAGAGTTCTTTCAAACTCATTCCAGCCTTCTGCTTTAGGACCCTTTGTAATTCGTATGATTTCTTCATCGCTAAAGCCAATCTCTTTAGCTGAAGTTACATGTCGACTCCATTCATATTCTGATTGGCAGAGCCATCCAATCCTAAGGATTATTAATTCGCTATCTCGTTTTGGAAGTCTTGAACTCCTAACAATATGCACAAAAAAAGGATACCAATTCTTCATTAACTTTGGGTATCTAGCAATTGTCTTAAAAATATTAATTATATTGTCATCATAAACTTTTTTGAAACTAATATATTCCTGACTTATCAATTTATGCCATTCTCCTTCAAACGGTGGAATACGAGGTTTTGAAAGACGTTTTTCTCTTTTAACTGAATCTTTTATCTGGTGTCTTTCTAATTCTTGGTCCATGGATTATTTCACCTCATTAAATTTTTAATTAATCTATAAAACTAATATTAGAGCAGATTTCTTTAATTTAACATAAATAAAGTTTTTTTATTTAAGCTTTATTATAAATAGTTTTGACTTCGTATAATTTAAAATAAGAATAATTGAATTAATTCTATTCAAGCTTAGAAAATTGATAATGAGACAAGAGAATAAAGAAAAAAATTATTTATTTTAAATGTCATTAGCTATTTTGTAGGCTCTATGAACAGCTTCTAGAACTGTTTCTGGTTTTCTTGCATCTCCAATTTTTTCTACTTTAATATTTTCAAGTTGTTTTATTTCCTTGAAAAGTGAATCATTTGGCTCCACTCCAGTAGCATAATATACTGTATCAACATCATTAATAATCTGCTCTTTATCGGTAGCATCAATATAACTCACATTATTATCTCCTATTTCTTTTACTCTGACACTAGTATGAAATTTAACACCTAAAGCATCACACTTATCAAGAAGTACCCATTTGGTTGTTTTTCCTAAAGCGGTACCTAATTTAGGCAGTTGTTCCAAAACTGTCACTTTGTTTCTTCCTTTATGTAACATATTTAATGCAACATCAGGTTCTAAAGCGTTGTAGAATGTAAGAAAATCAAAAGCTTCTAGACTTATAGAACCAAATTTAGCCAAGTAGATAGCTAATTCGACACCTGTAGCTCCCCCACCAATAACCACATTATTTTTGCCAATTGGAGCATCCATACTAAATACATCATTAGCCCAATACACCATTTTTCTATCTATACCAGGAATAGGGGGCTTTATTGGTCTTGAACCTGTTGCTAGAAGGACTATATCTGGATTAAATTCCTTTATTTTCTCAATTGTAACCTCTTGTTCAAGATGTAAGTTGATTCCATATTTTTGAATCCAATATAAGTAATTATCAATCATTCTTTTGAATTCATTTCTCCCTGGAGGAATCCAAATAATGTTTAATAATCCTCCAATCTTATCATCCTTTTCGAAAATATGAACCTCATGCCCCCTTATCGCTGCTACTCTTGCTGCTTCTAGACCTCCAGGACCTGAACCTATAATCATCACTTTCTTTTTCTCTTTGATAGGTTTTAACTCTGTTCTCGCTTCATTTGCAGCTCTTGCATTCCTTAAACAAGAAATTGGTTTCATTTTAAAAATTGCATCAAAGCATCCTTGATTACATCCTACACAACTCATTATGTCTCGAATTTCACCTTTCTTTGCCTTCATTGGTAAATAGGGGTCCGCTACTAATGCTCTCCCCATACAAATAGCATCTGATTTTCCAGCCATTAGAACTTGGTCAGCTAATTCAGGGTTATTAATTCTATTGGAGGCAAAAACGGGGATAGATACTCTATTTTTAACATTTTCAGCTAAATATGAATAACAACCTTCAGGAACATCCATAGTTGTTTGTGGGGTTTTTGTTTCATGCCACCCTCCAGTAACATTAAAGTAATCTAAATATTTACCTAATTTCTCAGCAATAATAGCTTTTTCTTTATAAGTATTGCTATCTGGGACAAAATCATCCCCTGAAATTCGATATCCAATAATAAAATCATCAATATTGGATCTCATAAGCTGAATAGTTTCAATAGGAAATCGTAAACGGTTTTCAAGACTCCCCCCATATTCATCAGTTCTTATATTTGTTTTTGGAGAAATAAATTGAGTAAATAGATAACCCGCATTAGCACATATTTCCACTGCATCAAATCCAGCTTTTTTAGCACGTACAGTAGCGTCAGCAAATGCCTGTTGTTCTCTTTTTATATCCTCGATAGTCATTTCTCTTGGAGTAGTTTTACTGAAATTACTATAAACCGCGGAAGGAGCAATAGGTGTAGTCCCAATTATTTGAGGCATTGTATAAGCCCCTCCATGGTATAACTGACAACAAATTTTAACATCCTCTCTCGCTTTATGCACAACTTCTGTAAACTCTGCTAATTTTGGAATATACTCATCACTTTCGATGGAAATCATGCTTGGTAATCCTTTTCCATAAAGATCTACATAACACCCTCCAACAATTAACATACCTGCTCCACCTTTTGCCCTTTCACTATAAAAATCATTTAGCTTATTCGTCATGAAACCATTATTTGCAAGGTTGAGATTCAGCGCAGGCATAATAATACGGTTGGAAACCGTCATATTCTTAATTTTGAAGGGTTCAAACAGTTTAAAGAACTTCAATTTTAATCCTCAACATTTTATAATTATTTAATAAGAATAAAATGGTAATTTATTAAAATTTAATTGGACTAAAAAAAAAAGCAGTAGTTTATTCAACATTTTAGTAAAGAAGACAATAAATCCATATGTTAATCTAGAGTATCATCCCTAATTTTACTAAAAATAAGAAAGAAATAATTTTTTTATCCACATATAATTATAATACACAAAAATTATACATAATAAATGAAAAAAATGACTGAAGATGTTATATTAATAGAGGAAAACGAAGATAAAACTATAACAACTATAAAGATGAATCGATTAAACAAAAAGAATGCAATGAATTATGATTTAATGGTTGGACTTCAAAAAGCAATAGACAAAGTTGAAAGAACTAATACGAGAGCTATTATTATTACCGGAGGAGATGATTTTTTCAGTTCAGGTATTGATTTAAACTTTTTAACAGGTCAAGAAAAAGATCCCGAAGGGATCATACCTGATTTGCGAATTCCAAGGAATTTCAGATATTTTGCAAATACTTGGATTCATCCCATTTTTACAAAAATTGAAAAGATGGAAAAACCTGTGATTGCAAAAATAAATGGTTATTGTTATGGAATGGCATTTGAGCTAGCCTTGGCCTGTGATTTTCGCTTTTGTACTGAGTCTGCTGAATTTCATATGTTAGAATCTAAGATAGGGATGAACCCAGACGTAGGCGGAACAATTAGGCTAACAAGACTAGTGGGTATCCAGAATACTAAAGATATTATCTTAACAGGACGTAAATTTGACGGAAAGGAGGCTTATAGATTAGGTGTTGTAAATCGGGTTGTTAAAACTCATGAGGAGTTAGATTCAATTATAAAAATGTATACTGATGAATTAATGACTAGTGGACCTTTAGCAATAGGACTTGCAAAAAAATTAATCGATGATTGTTATGGTAAAGATATTGCGTTTGGATTAGAGCTTGAAACCTTAGTTAGTTCCCAGTTACTCCAAACAAAAGATGCTGTTAATGCAGCATTAGCTAGATTAACCAAAACTAAACCCAAATGGCGTTGGAAATAAAAAAATAAAATATACTTTTTTTTTATATTAAAAGATTTTCTAAACTTAGCCTTGCTAAATTCTCGCTTTTAAATTTTCCAGTTTTTACATCCCACTGTCGATATTGATAATAGGCACTTTTCAATTGAACAAAGTTTGGTGATTTCCCCTTTGCTTCACTTTCCTCAAGTGGTTTTAGTAAAATTTTAGGCAATTTATCAGATGATGGTGTAATACCCATCTTTAAATTGAATAGTCTTTTAATCATAAAAATACGTTCAGCTATGAGTTTAAGTTCATCAATATCACAATTTAAACCTACTCCTGTTTGTATCAATTCAGCAATTAATGATGGTAATGGATTTGCGAAAACACACATTATTAGAGAACTATAAAGAGCTCTATAATCTTGAGCTCTGGCGCTCATTATAGCCATATGTAAATCATCTTTAAATTTGTCAATAATTTCAATCCCAAATTCTTCAAGTGGGGTTCCTAATAAAATAGTACACATATCACAAGAATTATGGCAAGGACCTCTAGGAGCTGCTACAGCATATGCAATAGCCATTCCAAAATTAGACCTTAAATCATGATAAGGAACTTCCATTCCATAAACAGTAGCAATTTCATCTTGATTAATATTAAACTCCCTTCCAATGGCATTAGATCCTTCAGCAAGTAGATCACCGATTCCTTCTCTTAGTGAAATTTTTCTAATCATTTCTAAAGCAGGTTTAACATCTCCCCACTGAGGAGTCAAACCATCGATCTTATCAGAATTAACTTTACCTGTGTTGAATAGGTAATATATAAAAGCAATTGTACTGCTAGTACTTATTGTATCAACCCCAAAATCATTACATAATACATTTGCTTTAACAATGGATTCAAGATTATTATTTAGAATCATTGAGCCAAATCCCGCGAGAGCTTCATATTCAGGAGCCTCAATTTCTCCTTCAGTTTTATATTCTCCTTCTTTTACAATTGCTTTTTTAGCACATCCTATAGGACAAGAAAAACAAGGATATTTTCTTGTAATAATTTTTTCAACAGCAGTTGCTCCAGAAATATTATATGCTCCTTCCCACTCAGCACCATATGTCCAATATTTTTTTGGTAATTCTCCCGTAAAATTCCACATGTCTATTCCAGCTGATGTGCCTAAATCACTAAACATTCTAGTAGAAAATGATTCATTTACAGCTTTTAAGGTTTTTTGAGTTGCACTCTTGAATCTTTCTGAATCTGATGCCTTAAACTGTCTTTTGGAACCTTTTATTGATATAGCCTTTAACTTCTTTGATCCCATAACAGCACCCATGCCTGTTCTTCCAGCTGCCTTTTCTTCAGATGCTATTATAGCATACTTCACTAAATTCTCACCTGCTTGACCTATACAAGCAATCCGCGTTAGTAGTGAACCTGATTGTTCTTTTAAGATCTTTGAAGTTTCAATTATTCCTTTTCCCCATAAAAACGAAGCATCTTTAATTTGAATATTAGTTTCGTTAATTTCAAGATAAACAGGGCTTTTTGAAGCACCTTTAATAATAATTCCGTCATAACCAGCTTTTTTAAGCTCTGGGCCAAAATATCCTCCACAGTTAGATTCTCCCCAAATTCCAGTATATGGAGATTTTGCACATACAACAAACCTTCCACTTGTTGGAATAGCCGAACCGCAGAATGGGCCAGTCATAAACATTAAAATATTATCTGGAGATAAAGGATCTGTATCATCATTAATATAATCATAGAGGTATCTACAACAATATCCAGCACCTCCAAGGAAATTTAGTGCAATTTCTTCATTTAGTGTTTCTTCAGAAATTTCTCTTCTGGTTAAATCAACTGATAGAATTTTACCAACAAATCCTTTTAATTTACACATAGAATAAATCTCTGGTCTTTAATTTAGAAATCAATATCTTTTCCTTCATAAGCATAATAATATATTTTTCTGTAGTATTCATCAGTAATTGATCGTGGAGTCATAACACTAGTAGCATCTTGAAAACAGCAAGTGACTAACAAGTCCATATTTTCTTCTAATTCTTTCTTTGAAATTCCTAAATCCTGTAATTTTGATGGAAAATCAATCATTTCTTGTAGCTCCTTGATTTTATTAATAGCCATACTCGCTGCATTTTTATCATTTTCATCCCATTTCGCCCATCCAAGCTGTTTTGCAATCTTAGCATATATTTCTAAAGTAGTATCATCTGAATCAGGATTATTTATGCAGAATTGTGAGATATAAGGTAATAAAATTCCAACTGCCCTTCCGTGAGGAGTATGAAAAACAGCACCCCAACTATGACCCATACCATGCCCAATGTGAACTTGCGAATTACTAAAAGCCAATCCTGCCATGGTTGCTGCTTGATGCAAGTAATCTCTAGCCTCTATATTATTACCATCCTTATACGCAATTGGTAAATATTTAAAAATGAGTTCTATAGCTTTTAATCCCATCCCATTGGAAAATTCATTTTTCCAATTAGAAACCATCCCTTCAAAAGCATGTGACAAAGCATCAAAAGCGGTATCAGCAGTTAATTTTGGGGGCATCCCACTTGGAAATACTGGATCAACGATTGCATAAGTTGGAGTTATACCTCTATGAGCAAAGATAAACTTTTTCCAAATGTCATCCTCCAATCTTGAGATGATGGTGCCGTTTGATGCTTCTGAACCAGTTCCTGAAGTTGTTGGTATTGCTATAAATTTAGCTTTATTTCCTGTTTCATATAAATCAGATCTGAATAGATGAATATCACCAATGTTCAATTCTGGAAATTCATATAGAACCCATGCTGTTTTTGCTGTATCTATTACAGATCCTCCTCCTAGAGCAATAATTATGTCAGGGGAATAATTTATACACTGTTCTCTCGCCGTTAGAACTCCTTCTTCCCTAGGATCTGGTATTACTTCATTAAAAACTTGAAAATACTTTCCAAATTTTTGTAATTTTTCTGTTAAAATTTTTAAATAACCTAATTCTTCAATTTTTTTGTCTGTAACTATATAACATTTGTTTCCCTTAATATTTTGAATAAAATCTAGGCTATCTTCTCCATAAACTATTTTTGGACTATAAAAATACCACATTTTTTTCCCTTTAAGATTAGTGTCAATAAAATTATATGAAAGTTCGATTTTAATAAAAAATAAAAATAGAATTATTATAGATATTCAGTTTCAAAAGAACCTAAACTATTCACTATTTCTAGAGCTGCTTTAGTATGACGCATCAATTTAGCCATATCTCCTTCAAGCCTTAATTTACCAGCCATAATTGCTCGAATTGGATCAATTTCTTTTTTCATAACGGATACAAAATTATCATAAGGTCCAGCCATAACATATTCTGTTTGTATATCTTCACCTTCAGGCACTAATCTAGTTCCTGTACATTCTCCATGATATAATCCTATGAATATTCTAACTTCGTGATCTAAATTACCACTTGGCTCAATAACAAGAAGCATATCTCCTTCCCATGTCAAAGCTGATGGTTTATAATTTGGATTATCATTTATAGCTTTCCCAAACGCTTCAACCCATTCCTCTGTTAATATTTTCAATTTTCCCATTTTTTTACACTTAAAAACGATTTTTTTCTTTAAAATAATATTATTTAATTTATAATTAATTAAAAAGAAATTAAGATTTCAATTTTTTTAGTTATGTTAGTGTTAAATCTAAGTGAATATCGGTTATAGGATAGGAAACACAAGGATGAATAAAACCAAATTCTTGATCAATTTCTCTCATTGTTATTTCTGGGAGTATAAAGATTTTTCCTGATATAAGCTTAGTTCTACACAAAGCACAAGCTCCCGAACGACATCCATTATTGATGATTAAGCCTAGATCTTTTTCTCTTTCAAGACTATTTAATAATGGCTCAACACATGGCACTTCTATTGTCTCTTTAACTTTTTGTCCTTGATGTATAAATTCTATAGTGAGTTTCACTTTATTAGAAATTGTAATATCTTTTGGCCAACCAATCACTTCTGTAACATCATCGGGAACTCCATAAGATTCATAAATGACTCTATGTTTAGGGATACTTAATTCTCTTAGCTGTTCTTCTATAAAAGAATACATTGCTCGGTTTCCAACAACATAAAAGTATTTATTTTCAACTGATTTAATCTCATCTAAGATCTTCTCTTTTGTAATAAATCCGCAAATTCCATTCCAACTTGGTCCAGGTTCAGATAGAATATATTGCGCTCTAATATTAGATCGTCTAGCCTGTATATCCTCAATCTCATCTCTAAATAATATATCCTCTTCTGTTAAACATCCAAAAATTAACCAAACATTTAATTTTAAGTTCCGTTCAGAGATATCTCTCAACATAGAAATGAATGGTGTGATTCCTGAACCACCTGCTATGAAGACTAAATCTGAACCGTGAAAAATATGATTATAGTATAAATCTCCTAATGGAGCTGTTACCTCTAATATATCTCCCACTTTTATTTTATCAAGTAAATAATTACTAACAAACCCTCCTTCTTTCCTTTTTACTCCTAATTCATAATATGCAAGTTGGTTAGGAGATGAAACAAGTGAGAAAGGGCGAGAAGTTCTAACACCTTCAATTTCCACTTCAAGTCCAATATATTGACCTGCTCGGAATGGTGCTAAAGGTTTACTAGGATTTACAGATATGAAACGGAACAATTTAGTATCTTTAGAGAGTTGTTGGATATCTGAAACTTGTAATACTTGCTTTTCTGGATGTATTCTATCACATAAATTTTCTAATCCATCAAAATACCATGGAATTGGCTCAACCTCATCCCGCCACTTTTTCAATTTCTCAAGTTTTTGATATTTTTTCACATCATTCATTATTTCTTTTTCCATTTTCTACCACCTCCCTTCTCTTTCATCCTTCAAATACATTCCAGCAGCAATTCTTCCACTAAGAATACTGGTAGAAAATCCTCCACCTATATTTGTCCAAGCTCCACACTGATATAATCCTGGTATTGAACCGCGACTTTTTAATCTTAAAGTTGGTCCATTCATAAGATCTTGAGTATATCCGTAAATTGCGCCTTCTAAATTTTTAGAATAACGATAATATGTCAGAGGAGTTGCTGCTTCTGCAACTTCAATATAATCACGGATATCTGGACAAATAGTTTTTTCCACTAAATCGACCATTTTATCAGCAATGTAATCTTTAACTTTAAAATACTGATCTGGGGAAATAGATTGCCATAATTTACCCATTTGCAAGGTTGTAAGAACGAGTTGGGTTGTCCCTGGAGGACTTACATCTTCATAAATATGATTATAACATGCTATAACCATATATTTTGGTGGTTCTAATTTAGTAAAAGTTTCATATGCTTTTTCTAAATTATCTGTCTCATTAATGAATGACTCATGTGTATTTAATCCTAATTCTTTATATGAAGCATTTAATCCAATATAAACTGAAAAAGCTGACGGTCCAATTTCTGGAGCATATACTTCCTTTTTATAATTATCTGGGACTACATCTTTAGGAAGCATTTTCATGGTAGTGCATATTGGATTTACATTTGAAATAACCGCTTTACAGTGATAAATATCACCATTAAGAAGTTCAACACCACAAACTCTTCCACTTTCCACAAGTATGCGGTTCACCAAAGCATTATACCTTATTTTTCCACCTAATTCTTCAAGAGCCTTTACTACAGCTGATGCAAGGGCATGAGATCGCCCAATCGGAAAAGCAGCACCCCATTTTAAATAAGTAATTAACATAGCAGTGAAGGCATAAGCGTTTAATCTTGATGGAGGCAAACCAAGATATCCCCATAATTGTGCTACCAAAGCAATTAATCTCTTATCTTTAAAGAATTTTTCAAAAATCTCCCCTAGAGTGAGACCTGATACTCTTACTAGCCAAGGGTGTTCCTTGAGGACTTCTGCAGGTGAAAATTTACCCCTTCGTGAAGCTACGAATTCAATTCCCGCTAATACTTTTTGACACATTTCTAAAAATTCTTCAATTCCCTGTTTCTCAGAAGGGAATAATTCAATTAATTTTTCAGTATATTCATCTAATCCAATTGGTAAAGTTACGTCGTATCCATCTAGAAAAATACTTCGATAAAACTCTGGAATCTGTTTAAATTTGATTTTATCAGGAATTACACCAATTCTCTCCAAGAAACGATACAAGCTGCCTTTGTTTGCTTCTGTCCCAATATCACTCAATTCATGCAAAGCTCCTTCAAATTCAAACCTACCTCTAACAAAAGAGGTTGCAAATCCCCCTGGAACATTATGTTTTTCTAGTAATAATACTCTCTTCTCTAAAAGGGCAAGTTGACATGCCGCACCAAGTCCTCCAAGTCCAGCGCCAATAACGATAATGGGATATGTATCCACTACTCTATTCTTATCATAAATACTATCATTCATAAAAAATAATTCTATTAGATACCTTTTAAAATTATAGATTTTACTTTAAAGTAGCTCTTTTTTAACTTCCAAGGAGATTAATAAGGCTGTTATTAGCGCCCTATGAAGATGGGATCTCTTTTTTCTTTGAGAGCTTTCATAGATTCATTAAAATCTTTTGAAGTAAAAGTTTTCCTCAATGCTCGATTTTCTAAATCTAGTATTTTTTCTAAAATGTCCTTAAAATAAGCATGCATTGTTTTTTTCATCAATTTTAAAGATAAACTTGGACCTCTTGGTGGTATCAACTTTAAAGCTTGTTCTCTTGCAAAAGGGATTAATTCTTCTGATGGAAGGACCTTATTTACTAAACCAAGCTCATAAGCTTTTTGAGCTGTTATTTTATCACCATAAAAACAAATTTCTTTTGCCTTTTGAAACCCAACCAATAATGGTAAAAGAAAAGAAGAAGAAAATTCCGGAATTATCGCTCTTTTTGAAAAAAAGAAACCTAACCATGCGTCCTCTGCTATATATATTAAATCTGCACCTACCAAGGGCATAGTTATACCTCCACCAATAGCCATTCCATTGATCGCCGCAATGACAGGTTTAGTGAAATTCCAAAATTTCATTGTTAATTTCTTTTGAGCAATATCCATTAAATCAATCTCAGGATACTTTTTCATTTTTTCAAGCATTTCGGGTTTAAAGAAACCTCCAGAAGTAAAAGCTTTTCCTTTAGGATCTCCAGTAATTATAAGCACCTTAGCGTTTTTATCCTTCTCCATATCCTCTAATACAGTATATAATTCTAAAAAACTTATGTAAGTTACAGCATTTCGATTCTCAGGTCTTGAAATTGTAGCTGTACAAATACCATTTTCTTCTTTTTGATATATAATATCTTCAAAATCTTCTGTTTGCATAATAAGAACTAAATTAGAGTTTTAATAATGAATAATTTTTGAATTTTAATATATTATTCCTTAAATCTATGGAAAAATTTAAAAAAAAAATGAAAAAAGTATGATCAATAAAGGTTAATTGTATTTATTCTTCTCTTAAAGCCTTTTTTAAAACCTTTCCTACTAAGGTTAGAGGTAATTCCTCCCGAAATTCCCAAATCTTAGGAACTTCATATTTTGAGAGATTTTCTTCAGCATATTTCTTAATACTTTCCTTAACTACTTCAGTTGCTACAACACCTTCCCTTAATTGAATAACTGCTTTTACGATTTCTGCACCAGGTCTATCTGGATTAGGAATTCCTATTATTGCGAGTATTTGAATATCAGGATGTTTGGTCATTACTTCTTCAACATGAACACTATATACCTTGAAACCACTTACTATTAACATGTCTTTTGTACGATCTACTATCTTTAAATATCCATCTTCATCAAAAACCCCAACATCACCAGTATGAACAAAACCCTCTTCATCAAATGTAGCGGCTGTAGCTTCAGGTTTGTTATGATATTGATTAACAACTTGAGGTCCTTTTATTAAAATCTCTCCTGGTTCTCCAATTTCTTTTACTTCTTTTCCAGTTTCAGTGTCTATTAACTTAATATCAGTATCGGGTAAAGGCAATCCTACAGTTCCAATTTTTTTTTCCCCATACATTGGATTAGACGTTGCGAGGGGAGACGTTTCGGTCATTCCGTAAACCTCTATGAATTTGTTCTCAGTATGAAACTGTTTTTCAAAATTTCTTATTGCTTCTGCTGGAAAAGGAGCAGCACCACTTACATATACTTGGATATTATCTAATGTTTGAGAGGGGATTTCTGCTGATTTTGGATTACTTTGAACCATTAAAAAGAGTGTTGGTACATTACCAAAACTGGTAGGTTTTTTTTCGATAATCTCCTTTATTATATGATCAGTATCTCTTGGATTTGCTATTAATATTTGAGATCCACCTATATAGTTTAAGAAAAACCCAATAAAATACCCTGCAATATGAAAGAATGGAAAAGCTGAAAGAACTGTTTCCTTTCCCTTTTCTCTATTTAGCCATACATCAAATTGTTCTAGATTTGCTATAAGATTGAATTGAGTTATTTCTGTACCTTTAGGTAGTCCTGTGGTCCCTCCTGTATATTGTATTAATGCCAGATCTTTTTTAGGATCTATATCCACCTTTTTTAAATCTATTTCATAATTTAAAGCCTCAAGAAATGGCACAACTGTTTTTCCTGGCCAAGGTTTAATTTTTCCTTTAGGAATTTTTTTTATTAATTTTCCCATAAAAACTTTAAATCCACCAAAACCCATAAATTCTGAAATATTTGTAGGGACTATTACCTGCATTTCAGATAATCGGTCAAGAATTTTAGAAAAAACTTTTTCATAAAGAATATCCATAGTGACTAAAAATTTAGCACCAGAATCATCCATTTGGTATGCAATTTCATCAGGACTTAATAAAGGTGAACATCCCGTAACAGTACCGCCTGCTATATATGTTCCATAAGCAGAAAAGAGGTATTGAGGAGAATTAGGAAGACAAATTGCTACAACATCACCTTTTTTTAAACCATTTTTTTGTAGAAACGTAGCAAATTTTTGAGATAATTCTAATACCTCATGGAAAAGAAAAACTCTATCCATGAAATAAAGACCTACTTTATCTGCGTACGTAGTCATGTTTTGGGTGAGAATGGTTCCAAGATCTTCTGTTGGATATGTTAATGTCTTTGGAACATGATTATCATACGATTTTAGCCATATTTTTTCTTTCATTTTATATTTCACTTTTCAAAATTTTATTCATTAAATTTTTTTAATTAATTATTTTTTTTGCTTTGAGAAGTAATAAAATTAATCTTTTTTTAAGAATTATTTAAAAACAAGTCTTAGAGAATAATTAAGATAAAAATAAGGAGTTATAACAATCTTTATTTAAATCTTTTTAAATAATGGATTCTAAAGTAGTTTAAATAGTTGCCTTAATGTTAGACTCATAATATATTGCTGAATCTGCCTTGTACCTCCCCCGATTTCCTGAATTCTTGTTATCCCTAATAAATCCTGCATTAATGTGTTATCACAAACGCCTGCTCCACCCATGATATTAGCACATTCATAAGCAGTTCTTTCACTAAGCTTTGCACTTAAAGATTTTAATTGGGAAGCAGTTGCCATTAAGGCTAAACTGAATTCTTTAGGAAGTGTACCAAATTCCTGTACTTTCTTATCTACCATTTGACTTACATTTAATGCAGATAATGTAAGATTCATTACTTCAGCCCATAGATCAGATAATGGAAATCCGACTCCTTGATATTTTAAAATTTCTTGATCGAATTGCTTTCTCATATTGGTATAAATCACAGCATGGGTTAAGGCGTTCCAAGCCTCCGCTGCATTAAGAATCACTATTCCTAATCGTTCTAAATTTAATCCTTCAAATAAATGAGTTCTACCATCCCCAGGTTTTCCTAAAACATAATCAGGAGGAACTCGTAAATTTGTGAAAGTTTCTTTACCAATATGAATCCGAGGAGTCCAAGGAATGTTTATCCTTTCTACATTCCAGCCTTCCCAAGAAGTATCTACTAAAAATTGCGCCATTGTATTTCCGTTATTTTTTTCATTAACTGCATAAACTACTGCCCAATCTGCTTTAGGTCCATTTGTTTGGTAAATTTTTTCTCCATTGAGAAGAAAACTTCCATCTTCCTGTTCTTCACAAGTTGTTAGCATATGAACCGCATCAGAGCCTCTTTCAGGTTCTGTGATACAGATACATCCATTTTTTTGCCCTGTCACTAACTCTTTTAAGGCTTTTAAGCGAATGTCAACATTTTCATGATGCACTAATAGAGGATTAATTGCAAGGACATTAGCGCCCATCCCCATTGTAAGTTGGGGATCAAAAAAATCAGTTGCTAGAGTTCTCATAAATTCAGCTGTTAATCCATATGGTTCAAAATTCAGATCAAGATTTTCAAACTTATTTAATCGAGTAACTAAACCTTGCTTCCCAAATTCAGGGATCCATTCATAAAAGTCTTCATTATGAGTAACATTATGTTCCTTTTCGAACTTCATGAAGAACTTTTGAGCCTTCTTAAGAAAATCGAAATGTTCTTTTGGTAAATAAGACATTAAATTATAATTCAAGAACTTATAACGATTCTTCAAAGAGAGCTTCTCTAAAATTTCATCATTAATACATTGTACAGTTCCTTTTTTGTTAACCATTTATGTCATCCTTTTATAATAATATAATTTAATAAAATGAGTTGTTCACTTCTTAAATCAATTTTTAAAAAAATTTTTCCAAAATAATAGAAATAAGATTGGATAAAGTTATTATTAAGAGTATCAGATGTGACTGATACTTAAAATACTACTAATCATAATATTAAAAGGTTAGTAACTACTTATCATAATATAATCTTTAAAAATTAAAATTGAATAAAATGACTGAGAAAATAGTTGTTGCTAATAAGGGGCTCGTAAGAGCAGAATTTGCTTTTTGGGTTGGTCAGTATATGGATAAATTTTTTGATGCTCTTGAAAATAAGAAATTGATTGGAAATAAATGCCCTAAATGCAATGATGTTTTTGTTCCACCAAGGAAAATATGTGGTAAATGCAATATTACAATCCCTTTAGACCAAAATTGGATTGATCTGCCAGAGACAGGAATTATAAAGAATTATACGATTACTCCTTATAAGATTAATGACAGAGCTAGTCGAAAAGTGAAGAAATCTCAGATTATAGGGATGATACAGATAGATGGGAGCAATACTTGTATTATATATCGTCTTTTAGATATAGATCCAGAAGATATTAAAATTGGAATGAAAGTTAAAGTTGAATGGGAAGAAAAGACAAATGGAGACCCTTCTGATATTAAGGGTTTCACAAAAATATGAGAGGTGATAAAAAGAATGCAAAGAGTTGGTATTGTTGGATATAATCAGGTAAAATTATACTCAGATGCGAATTACGGACGCTATGAAATGATTTTTGAAGCTGTTAGAGGTGCAATCGACAGCGCTGGGTTAAAGAAGAAAGATATTACAACTGTCATATCTTGTACTAACGACTATTATGAAGGACGCACAATCTCCAATTGTTTCACGGTAGAAGTTGGAGGGGGTTATATGGCAGATGAAAGCAAAGTTGAAATGGATGGAGCTCATGCAGTACTATATGGTTTAATGCGAATTTTATCTGGTAATCACAAATTAGCAGTTATTTGGGGGGGTAGTATGGCATCATGCTTTCCATACCATTCTGCTCGTTTATATGAAACTGATCCTACATGGGAAAGACCTGTCGCATATGTAAATGATATTTCTTCAGCTGGCTTTCAGATGAGAGCATATCTGCAAAAATATGGGGTTAATAACGAAGATATAGCAAAAATAGCTGTAAAAAATAGAAAGAATGCATCAAAGAATCCTTTAGCATTAGAAGAAGCTAAAAATCCAAATATTACGATAAAAGATGTTTTAGAATCTGGTATTTATGCTGATCCCGTCACAGAATTAATGGTTGCACAACCATGTGATGGAGTTGCAGCTTTATTATTAGCTCCAGAAAAACAAGCTTTAAAAATTACAGATAATCCTGTGTGGATTACTGGCGTGGGATATAGTCAAGATACTTATTATCTTGGAGATCGAGATTTATCTGGAAGTAAATCAATGGAAGTGGCTAGTAAAATGGCTTTTAATGCTGCTGGGATTAAAGATCCTAAGAGTGAAATTAATGTTGCTGAGTTATTTGAAGCATATGCTCATGAAGAAATAATATTCTCAGAAGCAATAGGATTTGCTGAAAAAGGTAAGGGTGCAGAGTTAAACACTGAAATTGATGGTGAAATTCCAATAAATCCCTCTGGAGGAGCTATTGGGGGTAATCCTCCCTGTGGTACTGGTCTGATAAGAATTATTGAAGCTGCAAAACAATTAAGAGGAGAAGCTAATGGTTATCAAGTTAAAAATGCGAGAAAAGCTATTGCTTCTGGGCAAATAGGAATGTGTGCTCAAAATAATATATTATTCGTATTGGAGGGAGGTAATTAAAAATGGGTAGACAAGTTGCGATAGTTTCAGCAGGGTATAGCGAACATGCGTCAAAGCGTTCTGATGTAAATATGGCAGAATTAGTCAGTGAAGCTGTTGAAGATTGTTTAAAGAAAGTTCCAAGTGTTGGTTTTGAAGATATTGATGCATATGTAAATGGAAATATGCCAGCATTTGAAGGGTCTAATCTTCCTGAATTATGGATGACAGATTGGATGGGAGCGAGAAACAAACCCCTGATTAGAGTAACCACAGGAGGAACGACAGGCGGAACGGTTGCTATTGCTGGTTATTATACGGTTACAGCAGGTTTACCTGGAATTGATACAGTCTTAGCAATAGCTTTTGAACAACAGAGCCAAGGAGATACAAGTGTAGGGCTTGCTAGCGTTGCTTATGGTGAACTCTCAGTTTTAAATACCTTGGGAATGTCTTATGAACACTTAACACGGTTATTATCGGCTGGAGCCGCAATAGGGGTTGCTTCCTATCAAGCAACTAATTATATGCGTAAATCTAAAATAACAGAAGAAGATTTAGCTAGAGTTGTAGTTCAAAACAGGCATAATGCAGCAAAAACGTGGTGGGCTCATTTAAAAATGCCAAATCTTACAATTGAGGAAGTGCTTGATACACCTTATATCTCTTACCCATTGAGGTATGGAATGGTTTGTCCGGCTTCGGATGGTGCCTGTGCTGTGTTATTTACTACTGAAGAAAAAGCTAAGGATATGTGTGATATTCCTGTTTATGTGAATGGTGTTGCAAGTGTAGCTCATGAATCAGCTGTATTAGGATATGATGGAAGTGGATCTGGACAAATAGATCCTTCAGAACAATTAGGTGCAATGAGATCGTCTGAATTAGCTTATAGTCAAGCTGGTATCTCTATGCCAAGAAAGGAAATTGATTATGCTGAAGTATATGCTCCGTTCCCCAATCAAGAACTAATGTGGGTTGAAAAGTTAGGTTTGTTCGAAGAAACTACAGCTCCACAGATGTATGAGAATGGTGTGACTGGATTAAAAGGTGAATTGCCAATATGTTGTTCTGGAGGAGTCAATTCTACAAATGCTATAGGTGCATCTGCTTTGGAAAGACCTGCTGAGGCGGCACTTCAAATAATGGGAAAAGCAAGTAATCAAGTTCCGAAATCTGTACATACCGCTATTGGACATGGTTGGGGTGGTTCTCTTAACCTATGTACAATGTTAGTAATGGCTGATGAACCACAAAGAAAATGGAGGTGAAGGAAATGTCAAAATTAACTCAAAGAAAATCATTGGAATATGTTAAAAAGGATTATGTGAGAACTCGTACAATGCCAGCTAGTTGGTATTTAGCCAGTTATAAATATAAATATAATCTTACTCACATGCAACCCTTTTTAGAAAAACTTAAAAATAAGAAATTAATAGGTTTACAATGTTCTGGTTGCAATAGGGTCTTCTTTCCACCTAGATTAGTTTGTGGAAAATGCCTAGTTAAACCAGATCGATGGGTAGATCTACGAGAAACTGGTAAAGTTGCTACTTATACCGTAGCTTATCTAAAGGATACTGAAACAGGTGAAATTCTCGAAAGACCGGTAGTTTTGGTACAGCAGGATGGAGCAGATACAGCAAGTATGGCTCAATTAAGCCCAGAAATTGATTTTAAAGACACTTATATTGGTATGCCGATAAAAGTTCATTGGGTTGAAAATCCAACCGGTGGCTTAATGGATATCGAATACTATGATCTTGTTGAAGATGATGCGAAAGATTTAGATTTACGTAAGGAATAATTTATTTTTAATTTTTTTTTTATCACTTTTTTTATTCCTATTTAAAATAAAATCTAATAATGAATTATTTATTATATTTTTCTAAAACATGCCCTATTTTGCTTATTGCTAATTGTATATCATCACTTTCTATTCCATAGTGTGTTACAAACCTAATTTTTTCTTTGCTTATATTGAAAGCTAAAATTCCTTCTTTTCTGAGTTCATTTATAATTTTAAATATCTCTGTATTTTTCATAAATTCAATAATAACAATATTAGTTTCTGGTTTATGAATTTTAATTGGCAAATTATAGGCATTTATACCTTCAGCGAGTAATTTAGCATTTTTATGATCTTCTTCAAGTCTATTGATCCAATTTGGCTCAAGAGCTATTAAACCAAAACACGCAATTATACCGGCTTGACGCATACCTCCTCCTAACATTTTACGGAATTTTCTTGCTTTTGATATGAAATCTTGAGATCCTGCTACAATAGACCCAACTGGACATGCTAATCCTTTAGATAAACAAAACATAACACTATCTACATATTTGGTAAATTCTTTTACTGGAGTTTTAAGACCTATTGCAGCATTAAAAATTCTTGCTCCATCCAAATGAAATTTCAAATTATTCTTTTTAGCAAAAACGTTCATTTTAGCAAGTTCTATTGGCTTGATTATAACCCCCCCATGAAAATTATGAGTATCTTCTGTAGTTAAAAGAGTTGTTGGTGGTTGATGTATATCTTCTTTATCACGAATCATTTCTTGAAGTTGATCTAAATTTGGAATTCCTAAGTTTGAAGGATAAGTCCTTATCATCAAACCTCCAATTCGGGCTGCACTTCCTACCTCATTCCCATATATATGGCTTAATTCTTCTACTATTATTTCGTCTCCAGGTTTTGTTTGGGATAATAAGGAGACAAGATTGCCCTGAGTGCCTGATGTAACAAATAATGCTTCTTCTTTTCCAATTATTTTAGCTGCTTTTTCTTCTAAATCATTTACAATTGGATCCTCTCCAATGACATCATCTCCAATTTTTGAGTTATCTATAGATCTTAACATTTCCCACATTTCTGGAGAGGGTTTGGTTACAGTATCAGAACGAAAATCAATAATCCTCAATTTATTCAAAACGTTATGATTAATTGATTAAATTTCTATTATGATTTATTATCATTTAGCATGCTTACTTTATATTATATGAAGGAAAGAATTCATATAATACATCTTCTTCCATATTTAACAAAATCTTAGGATTAATATCATCAATATTTACTTTTCTTGTTTCTCTTATTTTAAATTCTTCTTCTTCTAAACCTTGATTATACCAATGTTTCAAAAGACCTATTCGTGAAACTAGTTTATTATCCAATATTTTACGTAAAAATTCTATCCATTTTTTTATTTTTTCTTCTTTCTCAATTGGAGTTAACCTTCTCTCTAAAGGCATTTCTTTATCCTTTATTTTTTCATAAATCCAAGAACTAATTTGATCATCAGTCCATTTTCTTTTTCTTAATGTTTTAACTTTTTTAGAATTAAGCAATGTTTGATATTCCTTTTGTTTATTTGAAACTCCTAATATTGTATTGCAATCACAATATTCTCTTGTTATTCTGAAATATTTTTCTCCTGGTCTAATTTGAGATATAATATTTTTGTTGTTAATTTGATTGAATGCCATATTGAAATTCTTGAATAAATTTTTGAGAGAATCGATTTTTGTAGTTTGTGGTAAAGTCCCTGTAATATAAAAACACATTAACCAAAATCACTTTTACTAAAATTATTAATTATAAAAGAAAAGAGCACAGAAAAATTATAGTTTATCTTCATTTTATAAATGAAAAAAAAGATTGAATAATAAGAAACAAAAAATATTTTTTCAAACATTCATGAATTAAAGTATTTTACTTCTTTTATATGCTATAATCCCGGAATAGCAGTCCGCTTGTGGACGATATCCAATCCTTTGGAAATAAGTGTAATTATAACTAGAAAAATAACAGCAACCACAATGTATGCAGCGAGAGTGAGAAATGTCTCTGAAATGATATGATGTGCTTTAGCAAAGAGTTCCGTTACTCCAATATAAAAGACAACAACTGTATACTTTGGAAGGTAAGCAGCTTCATTAGACCAAGCGGGAATAACACGGCGTAAAGCTTGAGGTAATATAACATGAAAAATTCCTTTTCGACGGGACATACCAAGTGATTGAGCGGCTTCTAACTGCCCAGTGCCAACAGACATAATAGATCCTCGGAAGTATTCGGCTTGATAAGCTGCACTATTAAGACCTAAAGTAAGGATCCCAATTAGAGTTATGTGATCTATGAAGACAAAGGTGAGACTTCGACCAAATATCTCTGTAGTAGTATAGAAAGCCCACCCACCAATGGGGATGTAGGGAAGACCTTCTGCTCTTAGGAGGGAATTTATGCTATACGGGAGAAAGTAGAAGAGAAACAATTGAGCAAGTAAAGGAGTACCACGCATGAGTTCGATATATCCAGTAGAAATTCGTGAGAGAACCCTTCCACCATACTGGCGAAGTATTGCAAGCAGGAGGCCAAGAAAGAAACCTATCAAAAGAGCCCACATATATAACCACATAGTCTTTGCTAAACCGATTAGGAGTTGATCCCAGAATCCCAGCACACGAAGAATATCATCTACTAGTTCAGGAAGTTCTTGCAATATCACCTTTAATCATCCTCATCTGGAAGTTCTAAAAGTTCTTCATGACGTCCATATAAAATATCAATCTGTTTAAGAAAATGTTTTACACGTTCAGATTTGGGTGAGGTAGAAAAATGTTTAGGAGTTCCTCTTTCTATAATAACACCCTTATCTATGAATATCATTTCTGAAGCAACTGCTCTAGCGAAACCCATTTCATGAGTGACAACTACCATTGTAGTGCCAGCTTTGGCAATGTCTAACATCACTTGAAGAACTTCACCGATCAGCTCTGGATCCAAGGCAGATGTAGGTTCATCAAATAAGATTAAAGTTGGTTCCATAGATAAGGCACGTGCAATACCCACACGTTGTTGTTGTCCACCAGATAATTGCGCAGGATAGTGATTAGCCCATTCTGCCATTTTAACCCTTCGTAATGCTTCTAATGCTTTAATATGAGCCTCTTCCTTTGATAATCCTTTCACTCGGCGAAGTCCAATACTTACATTATCAATTGCTTTAAGATGAGCAAATAGGTTAAAATGTTGGAAAACCATACCTATCTTTGCCCGCATTGCATTAAGATCAACTTCAGACGCCATTAGACTCTGCCCAGAGAGAAATATCTCACCTTTATCGGGTGGACTTAACATATTGATGCAGCGAAGTAGTGTACTTTTACCTGAACCACTTGGCCCAAAGATAACTTTAACTTCTTGCTCACCTAATTCAAATGAGATTCCCTTAAGAACTTCCAAATCTTCATACGATTTCCATACATCAACTACTTTTAATACTTTTTCATATTTCTTTTCCATATTTAGCCGCCTCCCATTCCTAAATCTTTAAGTTTTTTGGTTTGTCGTTCACCAATTAATTTCGTCACAGGGAAAGTAAAGATAAAATATAAAATCGCCACAACCCCCATCGAGAGAGCCCATATCTCTGGAAAATTTGCTGAAATACGTAGTGCTGCCTTTGTCATTTCAATAATTCCAACTGCATAAGCAAAAGATGAATCTTTAATGACAACTGCATACTCATTAGACCATCCTGGTACAGACAGACGTAATGCTTGGGGAAATACAATATGTCTAAAAGATTGAAATCTACTCATCCCTAATGCACGAGCAGCTTCCATCTGCCCTGGATGCACTGATAATATAGCTCCCCGAAAAATTTGTGATTGGTAAGCAGCACTACGAAGGGCAAGTGCTAAAACTACACCACCAATCGGTCTTTCAAGTGGTTCTAGATACCAGAATAAACCTGGTATTCCAAAAGTAAAGATAAATATCAGAACAAGAAGGGGAATACCACGTAACAACTTTTCATAACCACTCGCTAACCAATTAAGTTCTATACCTCCGTAAACGCGCATAAGTGCTAATGTTAACCCTAAAAAAAATCCTAACAATAATCCTAAAGCTGTAAGCGCTAATGTCGCGGGCAATCCCGCAGTAAGAATATAAAAAAAAATTGTAAATATGTCTGGAGTATTACTCATCCAAACCACTTTTCATATAACTCATCCATAGATCCATCTCTGTAAGCCGTAAGGATAACAGTATTAATCACTGTCATAAGTTCTGGTTCATCCCATCGGCACCATAATGCCATAGGTTCAGCTGGTACAGTGAAGATAATCTTGATGTTGTATACTTTAGACCAGCTCCATACAACCGGCTCATCTACAAATGCTAATTGGATAGTTCCGGCATCTAAACTTGCCATAAGTGTGTCAGCTTTAGGATATACGAACAAGTCTACACCTTCCGTCATACCAAGATCTAATAACGCATCATGTTGGGTGGTACCTGATTGACAGCCCACTTTATAATCCGCAACATCATCTAACTCACTAATAGTAATGCTTGAAGTACCCTTACTAATAATTACTTCATTTACTCGGATATAGGTAACAGAATGAGCAAGCTCTTCTGCACGCGAAGGTCTAACCATCATTGCTGCTGCAATCATATCAATAGTACCTGCTTTACACGCACCAATTAGATCATCAAAAGCTATATTTGTCATTACAAGGTCGACACCAAGTTCATCCGCAACCATTTGTGATAGTTCTACATCGAAGCCCTCCCATTGCTCCGTTGTAGTATTATATAGTTCAAATGGGGGCCAAGGAGCATCAGTTCCGACAATAAGTTCACCTCTCGCCTTAATCTGTTTAACTAAGGATTTTCCAGGTGCTGGGGCGAATAATCCGGGTATAAACCATCCAATAACAAACCCTATAGCAATACAAACAACCATTCCTATTATTGCCATTTCTCTTTTCATTTATTTATCACATCTTTTTTTTTTATAATTTCTATTATTATTTTTTTTTAAATTGAATTCTAGTTTGTATATTTCACTAGTTATTATATAAAGATTTCTATTTTTCTGTTGAGAAAATGATTTTCTTGATACTCATAATGTAATTAATTTAATGATAAGACACATAACAATTTTTCTTACCCATTTGTAAATAATTTAAAGTTATATACCACATTATGCTTCCATGATGGCTAATAGAGTACGTAGAATAATTCTATAAGCTAAATCTACGGCAATTAGAGGTAATGCTTAGGTTAATCAAGTAAAAATGATAAATAAGAAGATTTCAGGAATGTAATGTCACTTACTCAAAATCCATATCCCTTATATCAAAGATTTTCCTTATAATAATATTATTATATAAACACATTTTATAAAATAATGTGATGTTATGTCCGAAATAATAATTCTATCTCAAAATGAGGTCAAGTCATGTCTACCTATGGTTGAGGCGATTAAAGCAGTGCAAGAAGCATACATTTCGTTTGCAAAAGGTCAGGTAAAAATGCCACCAGTCATGCACTTAGATGTTTCACAATATAATGGAGAAGTAGATATTAAATCAGGGTACATCGAGGATCTTGGACTTATCGGTACTAAAATTGCTAGTGGTTTCTACGAAAATTATAAGTTAGGATTACCTCCAGGGATTGCAGTAATAATCTTAATGGATCTTAAAACCAGTATTCCAGTAGCAATAATGGATGGAACTTATGTTACTGCATATAGAACTGGAGCTGCTGGAGCTGTTGCAGCCAAAGTACTCGCAAGAAAGGACTCCAAAAAAATTGGAGTTGTTGGGGCAGGGACACAAGCAAGAATGCAAATTCTAGCATTAAAAGAGGTTTTCTCATTAAAAGAAATCAAAGTTTGGGACATAAATACAACTTTGCGAGACAGATATGTAGAAGAAATGTCAGAACAACTAAAGATTCAAATAGAACCAGTAGAAGACATTAGGGATGCTGCAATTGAAGCTGATATTATTGTAACAGTAACCCCCTCCAGAAAAGCTCTAGTAATGAAAGAATGGATTAAAGAAGGAGTTCATATCAATGCAATTGGAGCAGATGGGCCAGGTAAGCAAGAATTAGATCCATTCATTGTTAAGAGAGCAGATAAAGTCGTAGTAGATAGTTTAAATCAGTGCAGAATAATTGGAGAAATTCAACATGCTTTAGCAGACGGTTTGATAAATGAAGATGATGTCTATGCCGAAATAGGTCAAATTCTCATTGGAGAAAAGGAGGGCCGTGAAACTAATGAGGAAATCACACTTTTTGATGCTACAGGTCTAGCGGCTCAAGATATTGCTGCAGCTAATATTGTTTTTAAACAAGCAAAAGAAAAAAGGATTGGACGTGTAGTGTCTTTATTATGAATAGTATTAATTTAGAAACAATCAAGAAAGCTAAAGAAAGGATAAAAGAATTTGTTAGAAATACACCACTAATCCATTCTGAATATCTAAGTCAAATCTGTAATGGAAACATATTTTTAAAGTTAGAAAATTTACAACCTACTAACTCATTTAAAGTGCGTGGTGCATTTAACCGATTGTTGCAGTTGAGTCCAGAAGAAAGAAGAAACGGGGTTGTTACAGCCTCATCTGGTAATCATGCTCAAGGAGTAGCATTGGCGGCAGAGAACTTGAAAATATCTGCAAAAATAGTGGTTCCTATAAATATTTCGATGGCAAAGTTAAAAAAAATAAAGAAATATGATGTTAATATTATTCAAGAGGGAGATTTTGATACAATCGAAAAAAAAGCAAGAGAAGTGTCTCATAAGGAAAATTTAACATACATTAGTCCCTATAATGATATAGAAGTTATAATGGGTCAAGGAACTATTGCACTTGAAGTTTTGGAAGAACTAACTAAGGTAAATTCTTTAATTGTGCCTATTGGTGGAGGTGGTTTAATTTCTGGAGTTGCGTTAGCAGCTAAAACTTTAGATCCTGATATTGAAATAATAGGAGTGCAGACTAGAGGAGCCTCTACAATGTATAAATCTTGGAAAGCGGGTAAAATTGTGTATACAAAAGAATTCCAAACTATTGCAGAAGGCTTATTAGGCGGGCTTGAACTTGGCGCTAAAACATTTGAACTAATAATGGAATATGTGGATAGGATAATATTAGTAGAAGAGGATTCTGTTAGAAGTGCAATCAGTCTTCTTTGGAAAAAGGAAGGTCAAATTGTTGAGGGGGCAGGTGCTACAACAGTAGCTTGTATTCTTGAAGAAAAAGAAAAATTTGCTCAAAAGAATGTAGTAGCTATAATAAGTGGAGGAAATATAGAAAATTCACTCTTTACAGAAATTATAAAAAAATTTTAAAAATTTTCATAATAACTATTTTGATGAAAACAAATCATATCAACCTCAAAAAAACAGTTTAGTACTTATCATATTTTCAAATTAATCTCTTCTTAATGCGATCTACAGCATTTTGTAACGTTTCCAATTTTTGAGAAAAAGAAAATCTTACATAATTCGATCCAGGATTATTTCCAATACCTTTATTCATATAAAAACTGGAACCAGGAACGGTAGCAACTCCTTCATCTCTTACTAAATAATTTGCGAAATCTATGTCGTTCATGCCAAATAGAGAGATATCTGCAAACATATAGTAAGCCCCTTGTGGAATAAAAACTTTCATACCTATGCTTAAAAGCTGATTAAGAAAAAAATCTCGATTCTTCTGATATCTATTTATAAGTTCACTGTAATATAAAGGATTTATATCAAATGCTTTCAATATAGCGTATTGTAATAGACTAGGGGCACAAACAGTTAAATAATCATGTATTTTTCTTATCCCATTCATTAGTTCCTTATTAGCTGCTACGTATCCTATTCGCCACCCGGTTACAGAAAAAGTTTTACTGAATCCACTAATTGTTATAGTTCTTTCCTTCATCGAATCAAAACTACCAATACTCAGATGTTTTAGGCCATCAAATATAATATGCTCATAAATTTCATCAGTAATAGCAAAAATATTGTGATCGATGCATAAATCGGAGATTATTTTGAAATCTTCTGCTGAAAATACCTTTCCAGTAGGATTATGTGGTGAATTTATTATGATAGCCTTAGTGTTCTTGTTTATGTTAGACTTTAATACTTCTTCATCAATACTATAGTTTTCTTTAGATAAAGAAACAAACACAGGTTTGCCTTGAGCAATATATGTAATGGGGACATAATTCTCATACCAAGGTTCAAGAATTAAGATTTCA
>SMTZ1_10001602_pt1 | contig 49715 bp, 9 predicted proteins | sample DeeMarSWOR136_30_FD_25667 | JGI IMG/M metagenome (IMG submission 25667) | reverse complement strand
TCGGTGGATATCTATGATCCGATCACCATTGAACTTGAATTATCTGAAAGTGAAATAGAACGGGGACAGACGGTAACCGTAACTGCCAATGTCACCAACTCAGTGAGTTCGGATCCTGAGATTGGTGCCAATGTAACCTTTTATGATGACGGGGTGCCAATTGGATGGGCAATCACCGATGCACAGGGAATTGCGGTCTTTGACTACAGCATGCCCATCGATGCTAGTTATGGTGACCATCAACTCAATGCGACGGTGTATGAGGGTGATGTGCGCTACTCGGAAGTGAGTGAACCGCTTACCGTCTATATGAGGGTCAATATCAATGCCATCATGAGTGCTCAATCAGTTACTCGTGACAACGCCATCTCGGTCTACGTCTATCTTACCGATGAGATGGGCAATCCCGTCCCTGATTATGAGGTTGAATTGTACGATGCAACCATTGATCAGGTGGTAGTGTCGGGAATGACCGACCAGAACGGTTATGTCGAACTTATCTATGGCATACCTGTCGACTCGCCCATTGGACCTCATGACCTTATTGTACGATTAACCAATGAACCGCAATATGTTCGATTCACCGAAGTACAGGAGACTTTAGATGTATATGCTAGCACCGACCTTCATATCGACCTTCAAGTAACGGACGCTGATCGGGGGGATATTGTTGACATCACCGCTACTCTGACCGATGATATGGGAAATCAGTTAGAAGGCTACACTATCCTGTTCTACGCCAATTCTACTTACTTGGGTTCGGTCGTAACGAATGTGGATGGGGTGGCAGTATTTGCTTGGACAGTAGGGGACTCGATACTGGGGCAGTATGATATACGAGCTGAGTTCATAGCTAGCGGATACTACCACTCCAGCACCTCCAACTCGGAACCACTTGCTATATACTCAAATCCATCACTTGACGTGACGGTACAGGATCATGCGCGGATCGGTGAGAGCGTCGTGATTCAGGTACTCTTGACTGATGAGAATGGGGCATCGATGGAAGGATATGTTATTGAGTTCTATCTGAACGGTGAATTACAGGGAACCGAAATAACAGATGTAAACGGCATTGCTACTTATACATGGATTCCAAGCAGTACGGGACTTTTCACCGTTCATGCAGAGTTCGATGGAATTGGATTTTATCGTACTGCAACTTCGCAGGTAGAGCAAATTGAAGTACAAACATTCTACATGGACGCCCCCGAAACTGCTGATCGCGGGGATGTGGTGACACTATTCGCTACCTTAACAGACGTAACTGGTGTTGGCATCGAAGGAGAGGAAGTATTCTTCTACCTGAACGGAATGTTGCTTGGCAATGCCATGACAGATAGTTCAGGGATAGCCCAGTTTGACTGGTTGATAGCCAATGATTTGATCGGTGTACAGACACTCCATGCGGAATGCCCTTCCCTTAACTATGTTTCAACTGATGTCTTTACAACGGTCTATTCAAATACCTCGCTTAGCATTCAACTATCAGACTCGATTGTTGATCACGGTGACGCAGTTACAATAACAGTCACATTGACCGATGAGAATGGGGCATTAGAAGGTTACGAGGTTGTAATCTATCTAAATGGAGAACTATTGACCATTGTAACAACCAATTCGCAAGGAATGGGCGAGTTCATTTGGACCGCTGATGAAGTTGGAAGTCATCTATTCCACGGGAATTTTACTGGTTCTGGTTACTATGGACCGAGTGTATCAAGTACAAGCAATGTAGAAGTCTACACAACGCCTTCGCTAACGCTGAACTCACCAACTACAGGAGAACGTGGCGATATCATTACGTTGGTGGCGGAACTGACCGATGCAGGTATTCCAATGGAAGGTTACACCATAGACTTTCTCATTGATGGTCAATTTCTAGGAAGTGCAATAACAAATAGCTCAGGGTATGCGACGTATACTTGGACAGTTGATAATACTCTACTTGGTGACGTAAGCGTACAGGTGGAATTTGCTGGTTTTGGGTTCTATAATCCCGATTCTGATACAAACACTATCACGATTTATTCTAACCCATCGCTTACCTTGGAAGTGGTCGATGACCAGGACAATCCAGTAACCGAGGTTACGCAGGGCAATACCGTAATATTCAGAGCCACCTTACTTGACGAAGCTGGGAATCCGATCTCAGGACAATCGATCTTGTTCTATCTCAATGGCAGTATAGTGGGAACGACCGTTTCCAATACTCAAGGCATTGCGGAACTACCGTTCACCTTTACCTATAAGCCAAGTGAAGTGCAAACGGTCTACGCGGATTTTGGAGGGATGTTATACTATCTCCCCTGTGTCTCCGAGACGACTCAACTAACGGTGTTCGTGGATAACATGAATATCATTACTACCATCAGCGACTCCTACATTCAAAACGAGGCATTCGATCTGTTCGTCGACATCAAAGATGCAGAGAATCCTCTCTTTGGTGTGGGCGATGTAATAGTCCAAGTCTACTTAAACGATGTATTGATCGGTGAAGGTGTCACTCAAACAGGGATTCAAGCTGGAGAGGTGACGATTTCATGTGTTATCCCCTCAGACGCACAGGTGGGAGTTGGTACCATCAAAATCATTGCTACTAAGGATGATGGATCAGGCGTTATTAGATTAAGTACGCTGGAACAACCAACCACTATTCTTTCGGGCCAAGATGATCCTACTCCAGAGGGCACGTCAATCGAGATACTGAGTGATACTACGGTTGAAATGGACAAAGATCATACAGTCAAAGTAAAGGTCACAGAGGACGGTGAACCGATGGATGATATTAAGGTCAAACTCTATGCTGAAGTGGATGGAAAATGGGAACTGCAAGATGAAGATACTACCAATGATGACGGTGAGGTAAAGTTGAAAATGAAAGTCCAAGATGAACTAGGAAGTCAACGCATTAAGATCGTAACGGAATCAAAAACTAAGACAGCGACATTAAAGGTTAAGTACAAACCAGACATCGACCTTGATCTTGATACTGGGATAGAACTAGGCGATACATTGGACATTAAACTTACCATCAAGGATCACGATGGAGAACCTATACAAGTTAAAGTATCTATATACTTCGACGGTGAACTGCTGATAAGTGAGAAAACGGACGAAGATGGCTCTATCGAAACAAACATAACCCCAGACGAGATTGGAGAATATGAGGTCAAAATAAAAATTGATTCTATTCCTGATGCGATAGTCGAAACCATTAAAAAGACGGTGAGAGTCGGTGAACCCATCGATATCGAATACGACGAGAATCCGATAATTAATGGAGCAAATTCAACTATATCGGTAACACTACGCCACGCGAATGGCACGGGGGTTGCAGAAGTGTCCATCGATGTCTATATCGAAGGCCAAGGAGAGGGTAATGTGACATCTTCAGGCTTACACGCACTAACTAAAGGCGACTACCATACCACGATCGTTACCGATGAAAACGGGGTGGCGAGTTTCTCAATGAAATCATTCGAAGATGGAGATTATATCGTTCGCTTGGTCTTCTATCGAGGCGACATCAAGGAGAACGTGACCATCAAGATGAACGTCACGGTACATCATGGTGGTATCAGTATAACGCTGCCGGTGGCGATTCCAGGAATGCAGTTAATCGGGCTTGTGATGGCTATCTGTGCGAGTGGGGTAATAGCATTTTGCTTGTATTATTTCTTCATTCGTAAACCTGAGGATTTTGATCCGATGATTGATCTGCAAAGTAGTTACACAGGTGAACTACCACAGAATATTGCCGTTGACGAACTCGGGTTTAATTCCTCAATAGTCGATGCATGGTCGGAGGTTGACCCTATTGAGTACGGTATAAAGGCGATTTATCTAATCGAGTTCGATCCAGTTAAAGGTCCAGTGCTTGCCGAAAACCGAATCTTCGATGTAGATACCGATTTCAACGAGGTCATCATGAACCCCACGAATTTCATTAGTTTCTATATGATGGGAGTCAACAGAGGCCAATTCAAAATGGAGGAACCAAACGAATATATTTTCGGCAGAACGGTCACGACTGAAACCCCTAGCGATGGTACGATGTCAGTTCAAGGAGATACCATCTCCAGCAACCTCTTGGTGGTCGTCACTAAGAAAACCTACGATGAAACCTTTGTACAACAACTCATCGAAATGTTGATGGTTGATTGGTCCGACCAACAAGGATACCTCGTGCATCTGTTGGATCAGTTCATATCACCTAACATGATTGAGGTTCATCCCATTGCGCTTGCCTAACATCCCATACCCACCATTTTTTTATTTGTCGTATTCCGATCATCAATCTTCAATTCACACAAGAAGTATTATACATTGGTAGGTCCTAGATATGCCGAAACCGTCCACAATTATAGAATTTGCCAAGAGCCTACACTTGATTTTACGTCAGAATGGAAATGAGGTCTACCTCAAGGATCTGCCTAAATTAATTAATAAACATAAGGCACATTGTAGTCAAGCGGTTAAACAAATCAAGGATGAAGGCATCCTTCCTATAGATATAGTAAAGGACGAGAGTTACACAGGTCGTGGACGCAAGCCCCATATCGTGATCTTACGGATCAACGAAGTCATCGAACCCGTCGAGAATCGAAATAACACGAACCTGCCTGCGGTGCCGAGTGCTCCACCTCCTGCAACAAATAATCCAGCACCGCCATTAGTCAATATTGGCAACGGCAACAACATCACCGAAGATCTTCGTGATATCAAGGGTATGTTGGTGTCTTTGGTGAAAACTAAATCCCCGCAGGATGACCCTGTGCATACATTGCCTTCTGATGCTGCCATTGAACCTACAAACAACAGATCAAAACTACAAATCACGGAGGATGATTACAACAAACTACCTACTGGTCCGAGAGGTCTTCCTATATTGACAGAGTTACCTGGAATGTCGCTAGAAGATTCCCAGAAAACGATGGTGGAGATGAACTGTGAATTACAGGAATGCTTAGCGTTGAGAAATCTAAAGGGTATCACCAGCGGAATGGATGTAACTGATAATACGGTATGGACGGCTCAACAAGTGATAAAAGAGAGCATCCAGCGTGGCATCTTATTGAGAATTGTGAAACAGACGAAGAAGAAGTTGAAAGTGGATGAACTGGCAGCGAGCGCACTATGTTTCGCTGGAAGTGATGGGGATGAGATACTCTCGATAGCAGAGATCGAGCGTGTTTCACAAGTAAAACAAGCTATAATACTCGAATGTACCGAGATGCTCAGTAAAATCGTGGATCGTGACAAGATACAACTCGAAACGATTGAAAGCGTGATGTCAAGTTGACGGGAGATATGGAATGTCGCAGACATTGTCGTTACAGGAAGCGAATAGGATCAATGACTTGGATGGCAAGACATGGACAAAACTTACCAAGAGTTGGTTTATTATCAACCCCAAACCCCGTACTGAAAGGGAGTTAACGCATCCAGCCAAGTTCCCGATTGAAATTCCTAGGCGATTTATACGACTTTTTTCACGAAAACAACAGACCGTGTTTGATCCATTCTGTGGTTGTGGTACCACGCTCTATGCAGCTCGAGGGTTGGGAAGGAATGGTATAGGAATAGAGTTGAATGAAGGATGGGTTGAATACATCCGGACTCAACTTACTCAGACCACGTTGATTGAACCTGTTTGGCAAGAGGTTATCCACGGTGACGCCCGAGAACTAACCTCATTACTTAATTCTCATTTCGCTGGTAATATACCGCAACTGGATTTGTGTATCACTTCGCCACCTTATTGGAAAATACTTCGTGATTCGGGGACGGGTAGATGTGACACACAAGCTAAAGATCGTATCGCGACTGGACTGCCGACCGACTATGGAGATGATCCACGAAATCTAGAATTGGTTGACGATTACCAAGAGTTTCTATACGGGTTAGTGGCGATCTTCAGACAGATCCATAAGTTGTTACGAGATCGCGGATTTCTGGTCATTATCGTACAAAACCTTCGGAATACTGAGGACAAACAGGTGTATCCCCTTGCTTGGCATCTAGGTCTGGCACTCGGGCGATTCTTTGAGTTGAAACGAGAGCAACTTTGGTGTCAGGCTAACAAGTCAGTGGGACTGCATGGATTCCCCACTTCCTACATCTCTAATGTGCATCATCATTACTGTCTAATTTTTCAAAAAACTAAGTAATGAATACGATTGAGTTTTCCCTCATAATAGGAAGCACTTACAAAAACATAATAAAAAACAATAGCTTGTTTGGAACATGGATCGATTTCAATGGCTTGATAATTAATGATTGTAATCGATGATGATTGAAAGTCCCTTAATGAATTAACTTTTCAGGGTACAGGTTTTTGAGTTTGTATGAACCGAAGTCATTGAACTCATCTTATGAGTTTCTTCTAGGTTACACCATGACGCTAATTGCTATTCGATCAATGATGGTTCTATTATATTTGGAAAAATGTGTTTTTTCAATATGGAAAAGAATGATTTTGCAATATCAATATTCTGATTATGATGCTAGTGAACTAGCATAAAATACAAAAAAACTGAGTCTCATTTATCCAGAAAATAAGGTTAACTTTTTGTGATGATATCATTGGTAACTTCTGAAAATGTTATTGAAGAGATTTGTTGCGTGTGTGAACATCCTCTGGAATCTCACATAGAAGAGGGTGACGGTTGGCGTTGTCACCATCTTGGCAAGGATGGATATCAATGCGAGTGTTTCTTGCGGAAAGCTCGTGCCGATAATGATATCGCCTTTTACAGCAAAGAGAAACGATTACAAGAAACCTTATGAAACAAATATCGGGGTATGGCGAGAGTAACCCATCTTTTGTTAAGGATGTTATCAGATATTGAAACATCCTTTGGTGGCATCCAACTATGCGTCTTACCCGCTATCTCGTCACAGACGTGTCATCAATAGCCTATTTAGACTTGCACCCTCGGAGTTGGCCGTTTCATCGATCCCACTCGCATCCTCAACGGGTTAACTCGAACCTCGTTACCGAAGTCTTCTCAGAGCGTAAAACTCTCCTATACGCCCCTCAGCCGCATCCTTGTCATTTTGCAAGTGGACGTGTCGTTTCTGCTCCAGAGCTCCGCCTCTCGGCGAACATCTTCCGATGTCCGAGTGTCTACGTGGTGGATGGAGTTTCCTCAGATAACACGATCCGTTAGCCACCCTTCGCCTTACCCCACTCTGTATTAAACTATCTGGATTTATAATCTCTTTGGAGAATACTTTTTCTATTGAAAGAAGCATCAATCTATGAAGAGTTAATAGACGTTTCAAATTGCCTATGGTTTGGTATATTTGATGATGCACAGAACTTAGAAAACGTAATGGGACTTCGTTTCTCCTACCTTCATTTTTATAAAAACGACTGGTTTTGAATGTCGAATACTTTCATTTGTCTGGGTAAAATTGATACTTTTTACAAAAAAGTTCTTTAAGGTGTTTTGAAGTTTTTATTATTTGGAACGTGAGATACGCAACTCACGCATACTATTATCTTGAATGTGATATGATGTCATACTCTGAGCTCTCAGATGAGGAGAAAAGCTTAATTTTTTCCATGTTCGATCAAGGGTGGGAACCAAAGGACGTGAGTAAAGAAACAAATGTATCATACGACCAGATAATTACCCAAAGAAATAAATGGGATCTCAAGCAACGAGGATTCACTTCCTGGAAGGACTATAAGAACCATATCGCCGATAAACAGGGTTTTTCCACCTATATAGAATATCAAAGATATACAAGCAAACGGTTACGGGTAAAAGGTAAAGTCGTAGACCTTCTCGTCGAGACCGGGATCATAGAAGATTGTACTGAAAACACCGTGACACAGATCGCTTATGATTTCAGGCATTTCAAGAAAAAGTTTGGATTAAAGGGGCGAGGGGTTAAAACGGTGGTTGCAGGTATTATTTATGGGGTGTTACGAAAGCAGAAACTGGCGATAACTCTCGATGATGTCTGTGTGCGATTCGGAGAGAACAAGAAGGACGTGCGCCGTGTATATAACACATATGCTACTATGCACTACATCCCTCCTCAATCTGTGGAAGGGTTCATACGTCGAGGTTGCAAGGAATTGACATTGAGCAAGGAAGCGGAACAACACTGTCTTCAGTTTTACAATGATAATAAGGATATACTCAAGGGGTTTGATGCACGAGTGTCGGCAGCGGTGTGTATCCTGATCCAGAGTCATCAACAATGCGAGTGGAGAACAAGAAATCAGGTCAGTAAGGCAATGGGAATCAGTACCAAAAGAGTGGATGATCTCAAGCGGACCTTAAAGAGAAATAATCGGACATAATTTTTCTATGTTTTTTTTTGAACCGATATCTGAAAGAATGATTCTTGGTAGAGTTTTTCAAAGATGACTTCTTATAGAGCATATCACTTATCCGATCTAACGAATAGACTTTCTGTTTAAAAGAAGTGGTTGTTTGAATAAGATGACGAATAGTTCGATAAATCCTTTTTGTTCATTCAAGTGTTTTTTCAGTAGGTGGCGATGTAACCTTGATGGCATGATCCAGTTTGCTGAGAGCAAGTTTTAGGTTGCGTTGAATCTGTTCATCATCTTCATCGATGGCTGCTGCCAAACGAAAGAAGGTGACTGCCTTTACTGCATCACCGAGGGCAAGATAGACCATGCCCATGTTATCGAGCAATAATTCATCATCGATTTGTTCTACGTCATTAAGCTCTGCGGCCCTATCAAAACACCGTTTGGCATCTTCCAACTCTCCGAGTTTACCATAGGCGACGCCCATGTTCAGCCACGCGAGGTAGTGTGAAGGATCAATCGTTATCGCCTGTTGGTACTGCTGGATAGCCTGCCACAGCAAGTTTTCCTCGAAAAACTCTGTACCTTGTCGATAATGATGTTCTGATTCGGGATCAAATAGCATATGCTCTATCATATTCACTATCCTGTGAGATAATTGTCATGATACAGGTAGCTGAAACTATCTCTATAACTCATTGTTGAAAGGGTATTTATAAAGGTATCAATTAAAAAGGATAATTTGCCAGATATCACCATGAGTATATTTCTTCAAATGTTGTAGAGATATCGGTTTTCTAACATGGTTATGGTGCAGATTTCACACAGAACTCCTTTTTTATATTATCATTATTTCAGCAAATCAGTTGTTTGCTAATATGCAATTCTTAAAAACATAGATCGAGTAATAAATGGTTGATTGCAAGTTATTGTTAAAGGACATAGGTGTTGAGATGCTTTATGTTAAATAAAGACTGAGTTTGCAATATCATAATACGATAATTTTCAACTATCGGATTTTTACCACGAATACTTGCCTGAAGACGAATGCGATGGTCATGACTATAGAACATCTACCGAAGATACTTTTTGTTTGAATCATTGTATTCTACATTATATGAATAAGAAATGCTGGAGGGAACGATTTTGCAATATCGTGTAAATATCCGTATATAAAGTTGAAATGCGTAGTAAGGACTCAACTTTCTAAAATATTCGGTGTATTCTGTATGTATAGTGAATTGGATCGCCAATGGGATCGGGCACGATGGTATATTGCGATTGCTGTTTTTGCTTCGGTGCTACTCCTCCCGGTGGTAACGGGAGGGTGGCAGGTGCCGAAACCCGAGATGCCTGGAGATCCTGGAATAATGCAGAAAGAGTATATCGAATATGTCGCTAAGATCGGTGAAATTGATTTATTCAATGATACCGATATAGATCGACCGCCCCCGAATATGTCATTCTATGAAGAATATGTTCGTAACCTTTTAACATCATCCGACTCGATGAGTATTCGTTTTGCTCCTGACTACGTGAAGATCGCCAAAGGTTTCTCAGACGAGGTGTCTGCATCCTTTGTGGACAAATTGGAAGCATTCGGTGATGCGAATTCAGGAACTCATGAGAGGACGGTTGCCTTTGAAGGTATGGGCGTAACTACCCATCTAAATATCAAACTTTTAAATGCGTACCACAAAGTGCTGACTAACAATCTGGTAGATGATATTACTAGGGATCTTGCCAAGAAAACAATGGCAGGGGCTATAATTGAACAACTAATCAACTCGACTGCTTTTGATCTCGATCCCGAACTGCTTGGAGGGACGATGTTTTGGCGCTGGATCGAAGGTGGAGATCTACCTATAGATTTTGTATTCCTCCATGACATGGATGGTAATATGGATATTGATACTGGTACGGTAACAGATGCTGGCATTGTTGTCGAGTTCGTGGATGATCAAGAGGAGAACCAGTGTCGGCTGGACGAAGCATTGTTCGAGTATCTGGATTATTGCAGCGAAAACCCGCTTTTTAACGTGTTGTATACCCATGTCTGGATTATAGGTTTTAATCCAGAAAACGCAGCTAGTTGGGCGATTGAAGAGGGGTCAAGCGTACATGTGCTCCAACTTGGATCGTTAGTGGAGCAACAAATATGGCAACTGATCGGTAGTTTTATGCTGGAAGATGAGTTCGGTAGTGATATGGGTATTACTCCTACATATCCTAAAGCAACGTCAACTGATGAGATATTAAATTTCATTGATGATACCCATGCAAGTTCAGTCATTATTAATTCTTATCAAACTTCACGACACCTACGAAATCAGTTTCGTCGAATGTTCCTAACTGAAACGAGCGGTATTGCCAGTTATGCTGATGGTTTAAGCAATTTTAAAAGACAGGCAGGAAAGGTAGGGAGGAAGTTGTTGACTGAATGGGTAGAAATGCCCATTTATTATCAACTTCATGGCAATCACGACGCCTTCATATATCCACTTAGCAGGATATTTAATTGTGATCTGAGAAATAATCCCGATCTCACTTACATGGACGGCAGAGAAGAGAAAACACTAACAGGTGCAGATTTTGGTAAAATGTTGAAATTGCCACTGTATTTAGCTTTGATTATATCTGGTTTTTCATTGCAAGAAACGGCCGAACATCCAATGAATCCAGGACAAACATACACTTATCTAACTTCGCAAAGCAGTAACCTGAATCCAAGCAACGAGATTACGTCTTTTGTGGTAGTATATCCCGCTCTCTGGGGGATTAATGATCCAAGAAACTTTTTGAAGATATGGAACGATCCAGATAAAATTAGGAAAATACAAGAGGCAGAAGCAAGTGATTCTCACGGCAAGGGTAAAGTTATAGGTAGTTTAGTAACATTATGGAGTTATTTGGGTCTCTTTGTTCCAGCCGATGTATTTTCGGCGTCTAGTGGCGCGACCGCTGAGCGCTCGTTTACAGATTTCTGGGATGATACGTCACAAAGTCAAGTTAGTGAATGGGCAGATTTAAAACAAAACTTACACATCCCCACTTTTTATAAGTATGGAACTACCCATAAGACAATAACATACAGATCAGGAGGAGCCCCCACATGTAATGCAATCGATCTTGTATTGGCTCAGAATGCTGGTGAAATGAATTTCTTCACTAGGGTTTTTTCATCTATGAAAGCAGGTGAGGCTGGGTTCAAAGACCTTCGGCATACCGAGAATTTAAACTACCAACTTCTCGGTTGTGCAATAAAGGTAAGGAGCGGGTATCCAGGCAGTACCTATGGTGGCGTAGAAAGAACAAGTAACGATCCAATAAACGGGGTGTTGGATCGTGACTGGTTCACAAATACATTACCCAGTCTTCGAAGAACTGCTAAATTGACTGAAATGTATCATGAGAGTCTACGACCACCTGCAGGTGGTAATACCTATACTCAACACATCGTTTCAACAAAAGCTGAAGATTCATGGAAAGGAAGACTGAATCTAGCGGTCCATGAAAACCTGCTTGATATCTTCAATCAACTAATACCTTATACTTTCAAGCGACAAATTGCCGTTCGACAGAATATTATGATGCTTTATGGCACGATTCCTCTAAGCAAATCTCAAATGTTAGATAACATTAATACGATTTATAGTGGTACCGTTAATCAGCGCAGCACTTATGAAGGACTGACTAAAGCGCAGGCGATAAGAGAAATAAATTCTATCTGGTATGACTCTCCATACAGGTGGACGGCATACGGTAGAACTTCCGAAGGAAATATCTTCTTTGAACCTTATGGTTTTGTGGCAAAACCTGGCACACAATGTCCTGCAGGACGATCAATAGCTGCCGTCCGAGGTGGTGGCACAATTACTGACGCGTTATATCAAGAAGATACGGATAGCCACGTATCTTTCTTTAAATATAGTCAGGGCAAGCCCTTGCCTCCATGGATCGCCTATCCAGCTTATAGACCAGTGTACCAGATTTGTATAGCCGACGGAACTCATTCCCGCATTCATAATGATAAATCAAAGAATGATGATTATTATTACGCTAATGACAAAGTCTTTGCCTCTGACCAGAATATGTATTATCCAGGTCTTACAATCTCTCACGGTGAGAGTCAGAGGGGGGGAAGGATACTCAAAGGTTATGAATATTTACCAGGAGGCGCTGCCTACACAACCACAGGTAGTAGCGGATTTCCATCTGCAAGTCTCGATGATTGGAAACGACTTCAAGATGTGTATGTGTATGAACCAAGTGGTTCTTACAAAGATTTTGGGTGGACGGGTCCATTAAACTGGGAAATGTTTGCTAAGTTTTTTGCGGTCGGTATTGTGCCTTGGTTTGACTTTACCGATGACTCTGCTCTGAATGGTGAAACGACAGGTTATATGGATGCAACTTGGAGTGATTGGGACAGTGAAGGGCTCCCATTAACAATTAATCGCCAAGAATGGTTGAGTGGATTATGCGAAGAAGACCCGTCGACAGGACAAGCAAAAATTGACAAACTAGCTGAGCATCTATCGGTAAAGGTCGGCATCGCAGGGTTAACGAATTTCATTGACCAGTTTAAAACAAAAACGAAAATCCTTAACGGTATGTTGATGGAAATTAAAAGGCATCAAAGTTGGGCTGCAAGTGACTGGAGAGATTCAACCTCAAGCCCTCATTATGAGGAAATCGTTTCAGACATACAGAACGGAAAACAGTTACTATGCGAAGATATCATGGATATTTTTATAACCCCCATTGACGAGATCACACGAGATAAAAAACGTATCACGAGTTCTGGAGGCATTGATCTCGATGTTGAAGAGATCTCAAAATTTGCTTACGATAACATAGGAAAAGTTTTATGGACAATAATTTCATACCTTCTAGAAATAGTCCCTATTCTAATTTGGATATTCTTTGTATTTGTTGATATAATTGAAAATGCTTTTGATATCCTAGGTGCTTTAATTAATCCACTGACGATATACGCTGACTATCAATCAGCTGATAGTAATGAATGGAACACTGCTAATTGGACGACCGCTGATTCATTTGTAGTTCCTGGTTTTCTATGGATGTTCTTCTCAGAAGATTTAGAAGTCTGGATATTCAAGGATCTTCTTAAATGGATACGGCGTGCAATCATCCCCATTATTATCGCATACTGTTACCTCGAATCGGGGCATTCAACATTAATGCTTCCTTCTCTCAAAGATGACTTGATGATGGAAGGTTACCATTTATGGTTCTATCCATCAGGGGTGAGAAGCATCCATCGAGATGCAGGTATTTATCGCTATGAAATCGTGAGAATCAACTCAACTCTTGACCAGCAAAGTTCAAGTGGGGAAGGCAGTGGTGAAGATCTGGCGACGGACGCACTTTATAATCACGCAACAAATCTAGTCGGGAATGATACACAATCGCTTGATGAATGGGATGACGCGATTAAAAATCATCCTGAATACCTCGAAGATTATAAACATTTTCTTGCATCATATCTGGTGATTCGAGCTGACGAACCTGGCATGATATTTCTTTCTAAATGTGTTCGCGAAGGAAATGGTCCAGAGTACCCCGAAATCGGAGGATATCAATTCCTTGATCCTAAAGACGTTTATATCTACAACGACCCCAACTACCCAACAGTTGACGGTATGGATAAAAAAGAATCATTTAAAACCGCCTTATTTTTACAAGATCGATTGAGCAAGTCTGGCATCTCCTCAACTATAGTAGGAGCTCGCACCCTCTCACAGTACATTATGCAGGAAAAAAGCGGGATTTTAATTAACACTATGGGTGCATTGCCTCTTGACATCCTTGGTGGTAACGATGGAGTAACAAATAGAATTGATTCTCAATTGGAAGTTTGGCTAGAAGGTGGAGGAACTCTTGTCAATTACGGTCCTGATCCTATGCAGTATTATGGGGTGTTTAATCACACCGATCCTATACACTGTCCTAACCTCGCTCAAAATCTTCTTGATTTCAATCCATACCTTGAAATTAATGGTTTATCCTCTCAACGAATGACCTCTTACGGCACCAAATACCTTACTGAGATGCATTTTCATCAATATGATGAGGGTTATGCTATCGATACCCAGAAACTTCGTGAACTAAAACTCTACTACGAGGCATATACGCTTGATGAAAATAATCAAGCCGAAAACATCGTGTTTCAAGCCAGCCAGGATGCAGTTGGTTTTGTTGTCAATTTATATACACGTGGCGATTTCGAGGAGGATTGGGAGGATTCCTATGTAGTGCAACTACTGGTTAACTATCTAGGTGCAGCACCTGTTGCAATGAACCAAAGAGAAGCGAAACAACAATACAACCCGCAGACGAAATCATGGGAAACCTATTATGCGGAAACACCTGTTTTGACACCCGCAGAAATGCAGGATGATACCAGCAATATGTGGTTCGAACCGGTCAACGGCACCATTCGGGTGGCGAATGAAACGATCCCTCTATCATATTACAATTTCTGGAATGTAAGCCTTTATAGACCGTATACTTATCTGGACAATTTCACGCTAAATAGCGAGTTTTATAATGATTACGAAGACGAAAATCAGGTATATCCCGTCGATTTGTTATGGGGATATGATTTCGATAGCGGCACCTACTCGGGTTGGGATATCGATGGTGGCCACTGTTTACAACTCAACTATACTCAATTGGATGGGGAGGAACAAGTATCTTTCAATGAGGAAGGTGATACCGCACTCGGTTTTAAAGCCCCCTGTAATTATATTTCTAAGATAGATGTGCGGATCGGACGTCAGAAGTGGGCAGATGATGTTAACTGGAGGCTTGCTGTACTACTATTGCCAGTGGCAGTTTCTTATGCTCGACAGAGATACTTTGGCACTCGCTCACAATTGATGCATATGTTACAAAAAATGATACCTATTATCTTTCCGTATGGACAGACGATGGTCCTGAAGGCGGGGGTGATGGAGTTTGGGACGGAGAAGATATTACGCCAAACTACCTCTACTGGCAGCTAGATGGTGGTACTGATGAATATAGTCAAACCTTTGTTTTTAGGCTCTATGGTGGGGACTCTTCAACAGCAGTGTCTGTCATGGAGTCGCTTTATGGATTCGATCATCATGACTTTTTGAGACTTAACGGCTCGGATCCACGCACCATGTATGCGTCCCATGATCTGCCGTTTGGTCATGTGCATTATTATCCGTATGCCTCAACTGATCTGCTCATACCTCACACGCAGAGCAGACCGAACGGTGAGTTGGGCACGTATATTATTTTTAAATTGCTTGATCTTGATCAACCTGGTTCTGGTTTTGCTTCTGTCGCGTTGGTACATGAGTTTAATATGAGTGCCGTCGAAGGGACGGTGATCTATACCAATAATTCTGCTCTTTCTGGATGTAATGCCGAAATCCGTATCCAGCATAGCGGTTTCATCCGCAACGAATGGTTTAGGTTTGAACGAAACGTCTATGATGAACTTTGGGAATATGTAGACGGTGTTAAATATAGTAACGGTGATCCCATTACGGTTTCTGCTCTGGCATGGGATCATTTTGAGGTAAAAACCAATGGCGATGAACTTTATCTCGATAATTTCAGGGTGGCGAAACATCCACAAATCTCAGGCACGGATGAACAGGCTCAGGACGACGTGTCGGTCAAGTTAGATTTACGCAATGATCAGTATAATGATACGGCATTGATTTATTCGATTAATGACTTTTTATTAGATAGCATCGATCTGAATGAATACCCGCTCTTGAATATGTATCTCTATCCGCTACTTTTGAACCAAACGGCGGTGTCGTTTAAAGCCCTGATTGATGATGACTGGGTGAACATGCCCGTGTTTGGTGAAACCACGGGTCAGTATGTCTATACCCCGATGGATGTGTTAGAAGGGCGCTTCCTTCATTTCGAACAATCGAACTACGAAAAATATTTCAATACCTTAGATGATGATCGCGAGGAAACGATGGTAGATGACGATGAATGGGATGAATTCATTAAATTTAAAGCACCGAGTAGTTATATCTACCAGATGAAGGTCAAGATGCGAAATTATGACACCTTCACCTCGCAGGATAACCCAGGATGTTATACCATTGACTGGCGCTTTGGAACATCGCAAGGAGATAATTCACTTGGTGAAGGTACGTTCTGGGTGTATGATGATAGCACAGACTGGTATGTCATCAAACGGGCGAGTGATCATGGTTGGGGATATTCTTATTATGGATATCCAAATTTCGAGGTGTCCGTGAAGAAGGGACAATGGTACTATCTGTCGTTGGATATGGGCAGTGAAAAACAGCAGTATTATAGCAATGATGTGAAGTTTTTAGCTGCTGATCAGGATAACTGGGATATTCCCGACATGGAGTCTTGGAGTGACGGTGGTCGTTTTGACGACGGCGATAACAAAGGTGACTACTGCTTCATAGTTAGAGGTAAAGACAGTGCAGAGTTGCCTTTTGGCTGGCAACATGGATCAACAACTGGCACTTACCAAAATGGTGGAAGTTACCAGATCGACACCGGATCCATTGTAGATGATAGTTTTGGCATTAATTTTGCAGGTTCTGGTCAGCAAACCCCTGTGCATACAGGAGGGTATGATGAATACACAGGTAGCTACTGTTGGACAAAGGATAACAAAGGATACAGTTATCACTGGCGTTATACTATTACCTCTACGCTCACCGATACCTTTGACCGCGTAGGTCTCGACCCAATGGATGATACCAATTTACTTACCACATTCCAGATGTATGCTGATTCCACTGGACAGGATGTGAAACTCTATTATGAAGTAGGGGATGCTGATTGCTCTAACTCTACTACCGCGGAATTCGTGATACCTCGCAACGAGTGGGTGCCGATTACCCTCAACCTTGCAGGAAAGTTCTACTCCGTTCACCAATATTATCCCGATAACTATACCATTCGACTCGGATGGAAGTCTGGAAGTTCATCAGGAACCTATGAAGTATGGCTGGATCATATTATTTTACATTATGATGGTGATGCTCATATATACGAAACATTCAGCGCGTTGGAGGGTGTAGATGCCCCTGAAAGCACCAACCTAGCCCATACCTATCCCAACTTACAAAACGATGGAGCAAACAAATGGGTGATCGAGCAACAAACCGATAATAGCGGCGTTGAAATGACCACTGATAGCGTTGTACAGGAGGTCTATCTACCAAGATGTGAACTTCATTCAATCGCTTATTGGGTTACACTTGACGCTTCAGAGAACAGGTGGACTAATGTTGAGTTGCGTACTTGGCATGAGAATGGCCCTGATTATGGTACAGTCATAGGTAACAGCGATGACTTATACATCAATGGATATGCAAGACACCCATATGTCCACAATATCTACACGAATGTGACGGCAGGCGATTATTCACACCCTGTCATTACCGAACCAGGCAAGTACTTCTTTGTTATCGAACGAACCGGTGCTCTAAGTTTTGATGGATTCTGGGGAACTTCCACCGACTCGTATAGGGGCACCGATTATCACCTATGGGATGATGGAACTGCATACGAGAATAAGGATCTCTGGTTCGTGGTTTACGGGGCACCGATCGATTCAGCAGAACCGTTTGGTCTGCATTTAGCCCAAGGGACGAACATAACCCACGAATTTAATGTCTGGGGCAGAGAATATGTCAACTTTGAGTATTGGTTTGATTATGATGAGGATGCTGACGGCAACAAACCCGACCTGAAGTTCCAGATCGTCGGCACTGATATGATCGAGCGTCCTCTATGGGTGATGAATCCAACTGACTGTACGTGGATTGACATCTCTGTTTTGTATAATTCTTCATTTGGAGTTATGCCATATGTGATTAAATCAGTTAAAATCAACTCAAGTTATGATATCTTCCTCCACGAATCAAAATATCGATATTCCGTATCAGAATCGCTTTTTGAGTTGGAAGAGAATAAATGGAATTTCGTATCAATCAACCTTCAAGAATTAGCAACCTATAGTGGCGTGTCGGGTTCAACACTTAACAAATTTAAGATCTATTATTCCGCGGAATCCGATTTCTCGGCAGAAAACGCCACGCTTTTTGTCGATAATGTCCAACTTGCCTCCATAGGACAGGACTGGATATTAGACGGGGTTGATAACAGTGCCATTACCTATATTCTAGCTACGCAGGACAAATATCAAGAGGAATATGGGTTACTTTTACAATTGATGGAGAACCCATACAGTAATCTAATACTCGATACTTTTGACAGCACGGTTAACCACATTACAGAAACGCAACTGAAAGCAGACTCAAATATCGCACAAACGTGGAACTCCAGCGTCATGCAATATCACTACTATGATGAAAACGAACATTTCATTGATGACCTACACGATTGGAGTGGAGGGGATCGCTATTCGTCGACGTGGTATGGTAACTCAAGTGATCTAACTAATGGACAGATCGTGACGCTGTATTCAAAGAACTTTACTGTACCAGCAAACAGCCTCGTTTTCTGGAAGTTGTTTGCGGAAAACTTTGCCGATGATCGCACCTACCCAGCTGGCACCTTCGAGAACTGGTGCAAAGTAAAGATGCAGGGATATAGTTCCGGGTGGGGTGATATCACAGGATGGAACACCATCTGGTATGAGAACCGAACTGCAACGAACTTGGTGAACTTTACTGGTTATTTCGTCAATGACTCCCTATCATATTCGATGGTTCGCCTCGTCGTTGAAATGAAGATAAGTGCACCTAACGCCGACACCGAAAGGGTTGGATTGGATTATTGCATTACAACATTCGCCTCAGGAGACACGCTTTATCAGGGCATGGAATATGCTGGTTTGGATCAAAAATTCGATCTGACGGCAAGTCATCTCGCACTCAATAGTACAGAACGTTATATCAAACTCACACCAAACATTACCGACACAGCAGATCAGGAAATAGACTTCGGGTTCTATGTAGATTATTTCACAGGTTCAGCGAATCGCGTGAACGTTACATGGGTCAACGAAACAACTACAGGAGTTGACGTTTTTAGTCAAGATGACTTTCCTGATGAGCAATGGTTTGATTATAGTGCTTGGTATCATGAGAATCATCCGGAGCGTGGAGAACTTATCAACATAACGTCAATCATATTAACTACTAATGCAACTGACACTTGGTGTTACTGGGTCGGTGCACAATATCGATATAGAACATTCTATGATCTTACGGATGTTTACTCTAATAGTACCATAGAATTTATCCCTAACAATTTGACTTTCTCGATAACCCCACTCTTTGAATCTCCAGACACAACTACTTCGATGGTTCAATTTGGTGTCTATGGCAATTACACGACCGATTTACGAGTGATCCGCTACGTATTCAATCCGAATTCAAACATATTACCTGGATTTGAATGGTATAACTCAACAAACCGCCTGGTTCTATACGATCATTCACTAGAAAACGATACACAGGCATTGTATACTCTTGACCCATCATACGATTTTGTTACTCAATGGAGTAAGACGCCTGACTTTATCTCGAAAGTCGAAGTTCTGCTTTATACTGATGGTGATCAAACCAATATTACTATCGATCCACTCGTTCTTGAGAATGATCTACCTGCGGGTTGGGGATCATGTAACTCTACGCTAAATGTCTATGAAGAAGCAGGAACCGTGGATGCAAACGCGTATCTTGACACGGATGACGGATGGTTAGAGGGATATGTTGATTCACAGGAAGCGTTACCAGGGTATATGGATGTTGGCCGAGTGTTTACTGCCGATTGGTCATCTAATATGCTCTCATTGGAACTTAATACCACGTCAATCTACGATGGTGAACTTCATTCCTGGTTACGTGTTGTCATATCAGATGGAACGGATGAGATATACTACGACTTCTTCTGTGGAGATGCTAATAACTATCCATTTACTGATACTGGAACGCATATACTGGTGCCAACCGTTTTTGGTACACAGGATAGGTTCATGCTAAACATCTTTGATGACTGGGGTAGGGCATTCGATGAGGTGCCCTCAGATACACTTGTCATTTACCTAAGTTGGTATAACTACGAGACCGGCACAGAACAATATCTCTCGGGTTATTTCGATGCACTTGAATTACTACCTTTCAGAAGCTTGATCAAGCAGATTTATCCAACCATTAGCCCGACTGTAACACCCTTCTTCAGATTCTATCTCAAGTTACTTAATAGCAGTTACAGTTGGCTTGATTTGATCTTTGCTGATGGCACCACTATACGATATACCCTTAACGAAGAGTTAACCTTCTTCTCAAGCAATCTAACAACTTATGTGCTAGACTACGAATCAATTTATGATACGTGGATCGATATTCAGCGTGATATCTACACCGATTACAAGGATGCTTATGGTTCGGTGATTCCAGAGGCAGTTGTTGCCGCACGGATTGGTATCGCTAACTATAGTGCTGTGATATACGATGAACTCTACTTCACATACGTGAAGGAGATCGATGATTTCGAAAACGCCATCATCAAATGGATTGTAGACAGCACCATGCCACGTAATGGTAGCGGAACGGTGGACATATGGCTTTTTGGAGGCGTGAATGTAACCGCCTTTTCTGATAATTTTGATTCTGAAACTACTGGCACAAATCCAAGTCAATGGACTGTGACGGAGGCAGCGGATACCGATATTAAAATTAATGCCACCATCTATAAGGGTAGCTCAGGTAAATCTGTGCTTTTTGAAGATGATAATGCTGGTGAGAATTGTTGGATGAAAATCGATGGTCAAAACAGAATACAAGATAGAGGAGTCATCGCATTTTCTTGGTATATGGGGTCAGATACTCAATATTTCACGGTTAGTGCAAAGGATTCAGCAAATACATATTTACTAAGAGTTAGGTTCACTACAGGATTAAATATCCAATACTACGACGGATCGTGGAATGATGTTAAAACAGGATTAAGTGGTGAGACCTGGTATGATATAGAAATTCATTACGATCTTTCTACCAATAAGTATGATCTCCATATTAATGGTGTTTTAGAAGCAGAGGATTGTGATTTTGAGAATGCGGATAATGGCAACGTGGATGAAATCTATGTGAATTCAGGAGGCGGATCCACAGGTGAGTCTTATTTTGATGAATTTAACTGGGAGATTTTAAATACAACCATCGATGAGAACGATGCTTACTGGTCTCACGACGTGGTTATCGAATATGAATACACGAGATCAGGTAGTGACATGGAAGTTTTCAACATCACGGTTGAAATCGATGAAAATGAACCACCTTCATTAGTCTATATCAACGAACAGTTAGTCAACGCCTCAGACTGGCAGTATCAAAACGGCAATTTAACAATCTTTGCTTCTGCCTTGTTATATACCATGAATAATGACTCGATCCTTGAAGTTGATGAACAAATAAGATTACATATCGTCACCAATACCTCATTACTACTAACAGATATGGGCTTTAACTCACAACACGGGTTGAATATCGTCTTTGGACCAGGAGTTGGTAATCTCTTCGAGGAAGGATTCGAGGTCTGGGATGAGTTCTTGTTTGAGGACTTTGAAACATGGGTAGAGGAAATTCTGGACGACTTCTCCAGTAATACCATTCTTATTGAGGACGATTTTGAGGATAATCTAAGTATCGATCCTAAATACTGGATTACGGAAACCACCAATGGTTCGATAACCGCTTCATTAGAGGAATATATTATGTCCACGACCAAGGTTCTAAAATTGAACCTGACTGCGCAATCTAGTGCAGCTGAATATATCTATGCGGACTATCCTTCAGCGCAGGTAGATGAGGCCTATGATTCATATGAACTCGATCTTGATGTGCTACACTATCCGTTATTCTCGCTTGAGTATATGTTGAAGTCAAATAACTCCAACATCCTCTTTGAGATCGTTGTATCAGGTGATACTAATGTTAACAAGCACTTCCAAGAGGACTTCAATGTCACGATTTTCAGTATCCCAATGAATGAAAGTTGCAAGTGGATAGAATTAAACTTCAACCTTTATGAAACATTACTCGCCAATGGCGTGGAAAATATCATCGATGTCGACTGGATTCGAGTGCAGCTTAATGATACTGGTTCGACTGTAGGTGAGACTGGCATAGTGTTTGTCGATAATGTTCAATTCGGTAGAATTGGACTTGGATGGGAATTAGCCTATAGTAACTCTACAACTAGTAGTGCATCCATCGTTCCCACCACTGATTCCTTGGATTATTCAGGATTATACGTCTCATCAGAAGGCAAATATGTCGAGTATAAATATGAGCCCGAACAAGCGTGGTCAGTCGATGACAAGGAATTATTCCACTTCTGGATAAAGCCCGTTGGTTTAGCGAGGATCGATGTAGAAGTTAACACCAGTAGTGATGAACAGTTTAGGATCTCATATCTGGTTACTTCTAGTGGAGAAGACTACAACACATCCACAACCGTAGTTCGTTATCTCGACATCAGTAGTGATGAACAATGGCATTGCATCCTCAGAAACGTAACATTCGACCTCCATAATCTAACAGAAGAGATTCCTGTCGAAATGACCGCTATTTATGTAGTGGCTAACGGCTCAGGCTACGAGTATGTAGTCGATGACTTCAGGTTAAGTCGCTTCAACTGGACGGATATCTCTGGTACTAATGTAAACCCGACACTCGAAAAGGACAGTCCCTTTGAAGGTAACGTATCACTCACAATCACCTCAGCAGGTAACGGAGAAGAATGCGTTATTGCCACACCGATTGATGTGAGTATAGGACAATATCCGATCTTCGTCTTTGCTCTGATTGGTCTTGCCGTATTGATGACAGTACGTGTGAAAATCGAAATCAATGGACAGGAGTATATCATCGACTATTCATCAGACACACCTGGAATCGCTGGTAATCTATACAACGCTACCATCGGCGTCGGCGGTGGGCTTACCATACGAAATGTACGTACCGATTTGTTCACCTGTTTTGATATTTGGCCAACTACCGAGAATTATACTGTATCGTTGATCGTGGATGGTGAAGTTCAGGGCAACAGCACGGTTGATCTATTTAAAGTCATGAACTTGCAGCCATGGACCTACCAGATTCTGAATCATACCCATGATTATAACACTACAGCGTTCGAACATGATTTATTAACCAAATATCATAATATCACCCTACCTGAAGGCGATTATGCCACACGGGTAAATATCACTATTTCTGAAATTAATGAAACCGCCGAAATTTATGTAAACGGCACACTTTACCAAGACCAGACTCTAAGTCTACCTCTCGATCATTTTGTTGATAATGTACTGGTTTTGAATGTCACTACAAATGTGACCTGTTCATATAATCTACTCGCGCAGGTATACGCGATTGAATACCATCGCAAGTATGCTGCTACTTTTGAGAATTCTACCTCGGGACTGACCAATTCATCGAGTCATACAATCACCATCTCGCCCGAGGATATGCAGAATTTACTAGAGAGTTACGTAGAACTCAGTAACATCTTTGCCATCGATATCGATGAGGATAATATTGCACATTATATGTGGGATTGGCGACAACCAACCTTCGTGGAAAGTTGGCAGGATAAACCACAGGTTCTCGCTGAAAACTTTGAAAATCTCAATGAATGGGACGTCACCTCAGGTATTGACTTCGCTAATTTTGATACATCCGCGTCTTATAGAAGTCAGACATTAAACATTTCCATAGATGGTGACGGAATAGTAGATATCGCAGATCAGGAAATTTCTATATCTGCCTCTACCTATCCTATGATAAAATTTGCTGTATATTCTCAACCCGAGGATATAGAACTTCGTGTAGTGTTTGATGTTTTAGGTGCAAAATATGCCTTGTATTACTATTTCGATGAGTTAAGCTTCTTTATGAACGATACACGAGAGATGGAATATTACCAATCAGAAAAAGCACAGGCTGCTAGTCTAGTGAAGGGAAGCGAGCAAAACGATTACACCGCCACCTGGAGCAATGATTCAACAATACATACTATTGCCCCTGAAAACAACGAGTTAAGTGTGATCTATAATATAAGTGTATCACAACCGTTGAATGGAAATGAACATAAGTATAAATATGACGTAACATCTCTCTATATCCAAGATTATTCAAAACTCAATGAAAGCGGCGAGATAGTAGCTTATATTTACAACGTGCAAACTGAACTCTGGGAACATATCTATTCGATTAGTGATACGGACTTCACTACTCACAGTCTGTTCATCTTTACGCAGGAGAATGCCATTGATTACATCAATACGACATCAGGATCAATCTTACTACGGTATAACGCCACCAGTACCAATGCTGAAGTGTCCGTTGATCTACTGAACGTCACAGTAGAATATAACGATTTTGTCAATGGGGCTATCAAGATCGATACGGTCGCCGACCAATGGAATATCATCAGCAGAAGCGTGATTACCGACTTCTATAATATTTATGGATTCATCCCTGAGGCGGGAACTTACTCATTCGGTTTCTTAGAATACCTCAACGATGATACGGACTCATTCGCACTCTTTGATGAATTACAAGCTGTTGCACTTGAATGGAGTGTGTATGCTCCAGAACACGGATATCATGGATCAGGTTCGCTCTACTTCAATACCGAGCAATATCTTGCGACAGAACAAATGGGTGACCAACTCATTTACATCTCGATAGGAGACAAAGCGATCTCTGCCCGTGTTACGGTGTGGAATATTACTGAACAAGTTAATGAACAAGAGGTCTTTAACTGGAATAATATAACTTTCATAGAGGACTTTGAGGGCGGTTTAAGTGCATGGAATGAAAACGGCACTGGATCGGCAACGCAAGTTGAAAAAGCATACGCCGATGCACAATCTCTCAACTTAACGACTTCGAATGCATACGCCCGTTATGCAGAAGTAAGTCTTACTGATACCTCTGACCTGATGTTATTTGTCGCCATGTATCCAATGTATGGTGACGTCTACGTGCGGATCTCTGAGTCTGACACCTTCGGTGCTGGGGAATACATCGATATTCCCGCCATGTCGATTGGATGGAAGAACTACAAGGTCAATATCACCGATGAATGGGTAACTAATTTTGCTTCACTTCCTGCTGATACCCTCTATATTTGGTTGTCCGTTGAAGGTGGTTCGGCGCTTTTCGATCAGGTAGTAGTTACGGAACTAGGCACGGAATATGACTGGGAGAACTTTGGTAAAATCTTCTATAACGAGACTGCCGTGACGCTAGACCCACCGATCACGATTCAACGCATGGATATCATAAACGAATCGAAACCGTTACGCGTGTGGGTCAAATTGGAGGGTGGTCATTGGTACAGTTCCTATGACCTTAGTGATTTGTCTCAAGTTAATCCAGAGAACGTGGTCTATTACGTCATAGAGAACGCCTGGGGATTCGCGGGATTCTACACCAGCGAGAGTGATGATGAGTTCGGGCATTGCCCGATTGTCTACTCACCGATACTTGATAACGGCACCTTCTTCAAAGAACCCGTAACTGGAATGTACCTCAAGTTATGGGCAAAGGCTGGTGGTGACTGGTACGAACAATATCTCACCAATCGCAACCTCGGGTATGACTATCGAGAGTTCATGCAGTGGCAGGTGATTGATGAGAACACCTGGGAGCTGGGTTGGAATATCACCGACATGGAGATTAGTGTCGGACAATATACCCGCGTGTTTGATGTGTATGTGGCTATTCGCGTCCACCAAGATACGAAATTCGTGGATATTAAACAGACGGTGATTCCGCATGACAGTTACCAGGATGCCGGTCTTGAGTGGCAGATGCTAACCTCACCGAATTTCGAGGGTACAGAACTTGAACTCTCCTATGTCCGCGTGGCAAACGAAACCTGGGAGAAAACCTTCCCACTATCAAAATTCGCTGATGTCACACAGGAAGTGCCTAATTATATTGAAACCGCCTATCTAATAGGTGAGAATAACATCACCTATCAGACCTTCAACTTCGCGGATCTGTCTTCCTATGGACTTGACGGTATACAGAAATTCCGCGTTGAAAACATGACCTTGCCCGACGGCAGTAGTCAATATGTGGTGAGGGTTGGTGCAAGCAAGGGTGAGTCGATTTCTGCTTATGAATCACTTGTGATTGATCCTGCTATTTCCATCTCCGATCAAAGTTCCTACATACAGGTATCAACACCCGTCTACTCTGTGAGGGTTAGTGAAGAGGGTGGACAACACTACTACTACGAGATCAATGGTCACAGTTACGATACCTCAGGCGGAGGTCAGGAAAAACCCAGTCTTGATTTTGTAACCGCAGGACAGGGAAGTGAAACACTTCACGATGAAACCTTTGAGTTAGAAATCACTGAAATGGATTCGAATATTAGAGTGGCTCTGAAGTGTACATGGAGTACGAATGATTTCGGTGGCACTGGAGTCGATGTTGATGTTACATACTGGTACTACTTCTACAACGATCACTTTACTCGACACGTCCGCTATGATGTATTAAATGATCTAATTGATCGAGAAGGTTATGGCAATTGGCAAGGTATTGTTGTTAATGATGGCACCATTCCGAAGTATGCCTATGGAAATTCTTCAGGTCATAGCACAGGAACAAGACCACCTACCTACACCACCTACGAAAGCGATCTTAACACACTTCTTGTCAAGTATCTTATGTGGTATGATGGTGCTTCTGAGCAGGAAACATTTAGCATTCATTTAATGTATACTGATAGTGATTGGGATGGAAGAATGGGTTATGATTCACATGATTTCAAACCTCCAGGATGGGCAGACATCACCAATACCGATCAATTTGATTTCTGTACCTCATTCTTCTTTACTGAAACTGGTGGTAATTCCGACCCACCAAGTTATACGGTTCCCGATCAATTCCACGATTATCTTATTGATGAAGGAGTCGCTTTGCAGACGCCAGAAACAGGTAGTTATGTCGATTGGGACAAAGACGAAGGTTTGTATGAACTTCAATGCGGCAATAACCAAGTCCAATTCGACCTAGACGGTTCAACCAATGCTGATGCTTACTATCCGATCTTTAAACTCAAAGAGTATTATGGTACGGAGGCGAACTTCACTCTTAAATTAGAGGGAGTTATCAAGACCAAGAACAACGATTATGTGGTAGAAGTCGATGAGCATCAGAACGTAGCATTGGTCTGGTGGAACTCCTCAATCATTTCTTCAGACGACCAGACCTTTGAGATGGGTATTCTTACCGAAGACTATGTGGACAATAATACCTCTGATGTCGACTCTACCGCAGATAAGGGTACACATTCTAACTTCCCTGCTACACAGACCGCACCCGACAGCAGTTATGACACTTTAACTGAGTATAATGCAGGTGGCAGCGGTACTGAAGAGGGTTTCCTTGTGTATCATGGTTCGACCACGATGACCTCAGAAACCGATAAGTATGTTGAAATTAATTCAGGCAATCCAATCAATACCACCTGTGCGTTTATGAGATTCTATAGCGCAGGAACTTCAGCGTTAAACTTGCCAAGTGAAAACGCCGGAGCTTATATTTATAACAGCACCCATATTCGAATACAGAGATCATCTGGCGTTAGCACTGGTTATTATTCATGGTTTATAGTCGAATGCTTTAATGAAGAGTTCATTGTCAGGGGAAGGGGTACAATCACGCTTGATACGGCTGAAACTAGTGACACGGCCTCAGTTTCAGGTGTTGTCGATTCATCTAATTGTGTGGTCTATTCAAATGCCAGAGGCACGGGCACCTCAAACGCCAACTGGGATGCCACCATGTCACAATGCTATCTCTCAGGTTCCTCAACCGTAACCGCTACTCGGTATGTGTCTGATAGTACGACAACCTATGTCAACTATGAGGTTGTAGAATGGTCTTCAGACTTTAATGTCTGGAGTGGTCAGATAAATACCGCATCTAGCGCAGAGGAAACCGCCCTTATCAGTGGCAGTGGTAATCCAGGTGATAGCGTACTCAACATGAGCAAGAGCATGGTGTACGCTAACTGGTATGCCTCGCAGAATGGTATTCAACAAATTCAGATCTATTACTATATCAGCAATACCAATCAAATCACAGCTGGTCAATACAGCGGGGCTCGGGGTTGTTATGCACGATGGTGGGTTGTCGAATTTCCAGATGAACTAGCCCCGACCTATGTCGAGCGATGGAACTATAACTGGGATCCAACCACCTCTCCAGGCGATGTGAAAACTAATACCATCGGTTCAACGGTCAATACAAGCCGCACCTATATTCACATGAGTTGTTCTTGTTCTGGTACTGGAACTGCGTTTAGACGTGACTTTAACCTACCACGTTTAGAAAGTTCGACAAGTTGGAGTGAAACTCAATACTATCCAACTACAGGAAATTATGACCAGCATGAGACACGCGCTACAGTGATGGAACTCTATTATTCCGAAGGTGGTGGTGGCGATAACTATAAACTTGATCTGGAGGTGCAATGGACCGCTGCCGATTACGATGAAGATAATGAATACCTCTGTATCTATGGAGGAACACAGGACGCCGAACCACTAAAGGTCGGCGTCTGGACGGGTAGTGGTTGGACGAATGTGATTTCCGACCTACAAACTGGGTGGAATAATGTTTCCGTTTCTTCTTATCTTGATTCCTCGACCTTTACCATCCGTTATCTCGGAGGTACTGAGACAGGCGATACCACGCAAAGTACCTGGCAGATAGATGCTGCGCTCTTACATACTTGGACTGTTGATAGTACGCCACCTAGTCTACAATGGGGAAGTGGAAACTTCGCCAATGATACTACTCATGTATCCTCAGTAAGTGTGGATGTGGGTGCTACCGATGTGAGCGGCGTGGATACCGTCTGGTATCGGGTATGGAACGCGACTGCTTCTAATTATGTTGCGGGATATAATAACAAAACGCTTTCCTCACCAAACTTCGAGGATGTAATAGATGTCTCTCAATGGGAGCATGAAATGTGGTACAGGGTGGATGTTTTTGCTAATGATACACAAGGCAATGAGGAGTCCCTCACTGGAAATGATGCCCGTTGGTTCAAGGTGGTTGATGTCAAGAAGACACTCAAACCCGAAGGCGCAACTGTTACCAACGGCACCGAAACAGGCACTTGGCAAGATACCCTCTGGGACGACACCAATTATCATGACATAGATCCCGATTTGATTGAACTATTCTCTCAAGTCAATAAACTCGCACAGGGAGTCGAACTCATCACCTATGATTCTCAGACAGGTTCCTACACCAATACACAGGCTGACGATACCAGTTATCACACCGTTAACTTCTATGATGATTCCGCGGGGGGCGGTTTTGCCATGGAATGGGGTGTCTGGTCGAGTGTTGGAACTTCATGGTCATCCAAGACTTTCACCAACACGTATACCAACCCACGGATTGTAGTTACTGGTTATTATGACTATACCGATGGTGGAGACACAGGAGAACTCTCGGTTATGCCGCAGATACAGAGTGTATCCTCCACTGGATGTCAAGTACGGATGTTTGTTCCTGAACATGACGCTAATAGTGGTGGTTCCACACCCAGTTCTATTGATGTTCATTATGTCGTGGCCGAGTACACGGGAACCTCTGGTAGCTATGTCATTCCAGGTACATCGATTAAGATTCAAACTGGAAATCTGACCACCACAACCGTGACCACTGGCGGATTCACCCCAAGTCAAACCGTCACCTTCTACCCAAGTTTTGCCTCAAATATTGCTGTGTTTGCTACCCGCGTCACCCATCAGGATTCTCAGTTTGCCTACACAGCCACCTCTCGATATAACAGTAGAACCACTCCTCCTGATGGAAGTGCTGATAGCGGTTGTTATATCGGATTCTGTCGCGGACAGGTATCTGGTAGCAACTTCGGCACCGCTGAAACCCTGCATTACATGATTGTCGAGACAGGTAGCGGCACTATATCAGGTGCCTCTGGCAGTTACTTCCAGGTTGCCAAGAGCAGTGATTCTGTCGCAGGTGTAAGTAACAGCATCAATGCCTATAGTTTTGGCAGTTTATCGGGATTCAGCAATCCCGAAGTCGGTATCGGGCATCAACTAGAGATGGATGGTAGCGATGGTGGCTGGGGATTCGCCGAGGAATTGACGTCGTCTCAACTTGATGGTTGGTCATTGGAAGACCAAGATTCTGATGCTGAAAGAAGTCACACCTCAGAAACTTGTGCCTCATGGGTATTTGAGGATGCTGGTAGTTATACCCCTGTTGATTATGACCTCGACCTCTATTATGAAGTTGGTGTCTTCACGGAGGCGGCACAATCCAAGATTCAGGATATCACGGTTGAAACTATCGCCAACTCCAGTACAACCACCGAGGTCTGGCTCTACGACTTCACCAATACCCAATGGGTTGAACTTACTGACATTGACATCACCACCACACTACAGCAGGACTCACAGAAGATCACCACCAATCCAAGTTACTACCTCAATTCAACGGGATATCTATGGGTAAAATTCAACGATACCAATGCGGCAAGCGATTATGATCTTATGGTTGATTATCTCAGGGTGGCGATCAACTACACTTCAAGTGAGACCTATGAGATCAATGTTACTTATGATATTGAAAACTTTGAGGGTGATGTTCAGGACATTACCTACTTCAACGTCACCGATATCTCCCGCAGCACAGGCGGGCAGGGTATTGATGTCTTTATTTATAATTGGCAGACTCAAGCATGGGTATCTGCCCTCACAGTGATTGAGTCCTCATTTACTGAGCATACCCAACAATTTACTTCTAACGTGGATGACTACTTCAAGGCAGCCGACAACGACTTCTTGATAAAATACAACTATACAGGTTCGACAACAACCTCTCTTGAACTAGACTTCTTATGTGTAAATATCTCAACTGATACAGGTACGGACACCGACCCACCCGTTATGTCTGGTTTGATCTCAGGACCTTCCTACGTCTCTAGTGGTGATACCTTCACGGTTGCAGTGAATGTCACCGATGCCTCTACCATTGATTCCGTTCTGATACAGTATTCCGTCGACGCAGGAGGATGGCAAGACGCGGTCATGCAGAAAGTTGGTGGAAATCGTTATCTTGGTGATATCCCTGAACAATCATCAGGCAGTTCGGTAGACTTCAAAGTATTTGCTAACGATACTTACGGTAACTCTGACACTCACGATCCTACAGGTTCTAATTACACGGTCGAATCCTTGATATCACGAAAGAATGTCACTCTGACGATAGCTGATACTGATGCTGAATTATGGTTGATTCTCGACTACGATGCGACCAACAACTTCAAGGTGAACATCACCGCTCAGGTAGTCGGCGGCGGGACCGAGGAGATCATGGAAACGATCTTGAGTTCCAGCACTCATTTCGAGCAGGATATCCTTTCCGACTTCTCAGGTACTCCTGAAGTAATCACACAAATTGAGATCATTATGGATACAGGCATTGTTAGTGTGACCTACCTCAACCTTACTTGCGTAGGCACAACTGAACGTAGTCCGCAAGAAGCGAATTTATTTGTGAACAGCACGCAATATACGGATGATCCGACCTTTGTTGAATTTGTCACTCCTGTTCCTGAACAATACGTCCTGTCATTATCGACAAACCTCACCAATCCATTTACCTATGATATCGATGTGCAGACGCAGACGGTTCATTACATGGCCAACCTCACCCTGTCACAGAACGTTACTGGGTATTCGAATGTCATGACAACGGTTGATGTCTTCGGTTATCAAGTCGAGTCAATTACAGCGTACATCACCGACATCCTTGAACACTACAACGAAACCCTCATTGATGACTGGGATGAGAGCGATTATCGTTATCACGAGGGATTTGAAACAACACCGATCCAATGGGATCGGTATAACCCACAAAATCAAGGAACAATTGGTCACAGTACATTCGCTTTTGAGGGCAACTACTCGATAATGTTGGAGACGGCGAGTGAGTTGTACATGAACGAAATTGTGGTTGATTTGGGTACTGATTTGAATAACTTCTATGTCCCGATACCGCTTGGACTAACGGTAGATCGTGTGCTTCTGCCTTTACACAATATAGAAAAGATATTCTATCCAGATTCTCATAAGGCGAATGGCACTCATACTTACTCCATATCAATCCCTGAAGGATGGCTGCTCAACGAGGCGGAAATAACACTAAACAATCTTACCAAAAACCTTTCCCTATTTAATGGTAAGTGGTATGACGCATGTAGTCAATGGGATATTTTATCAAGTTCAATTGATGCGACAACTGATATTGATGGAATCTATATTGAATGTGAAAATCAGGAATTAGATAATGAGGGATGGACTACATACGCCGATACTGGTGGTGTTTTCGAGGATTCAAACTACCGTGTGAAAATAGGTTCGCGATCTTATCGTTTTTACATGGGTACTTCACAAACAGGCAATTGTTACATCGAAAAAACATACAACATGACCGCTAACGACTGGTCAAATGTCTGGTGGGGTGGCTGGATTGGTGGTCATGCGACTGAAGGTGCCAATAGTGATACTATTTACGTAGAATTCAGAGTAAAAGATGGTGCAACCTATCATTATCTACGTTATTGGTTAGACGATGCTTCCTGTCCTTCAGATTCGGGTACGACATATTACGTAGATTTAGATGAATGTTCTGGTGGTTCAGTGCCTGATTGGAAATATTATACCCGTAATATCACATCCGATTTCCTTTCAAAAGACAGTTCTATCATACCTGATGAGATGCAAATCCGTTGGCGGATATTTTATCAAGATGATACAAGTGGAAGTGCCCCCGGTCTATTTCTTGACACACTATTCTTAAGTTTCGTTTCAGATGTAGAGTATCCCGACTTCCTTGATGGAAGCGGTGATGAACAATATTATTCTACATCAGGTCTTAATGTCGGACAATACGACGGTGATAGCCCAAGTGAAATGGATCAATGTAGTTTACCGATTACAATTGATGAGGACACAACTCAATATTACTGGGAATGGGAATTTGATGCGGCTTTGCATTCTGATTCCGGAACGGATTATCAATACATCTACACGAGTTTTAATTCAACAGATGGTGATGATGTAGAGATTTATATCTGTCCCACCGCAAACACCAATACAAACGTGACTGACGGTGACGGCGGAGACAAGATATACCTTGAAACTGACGCAACTTCAGGAGTTATCGATGTATCTGCGTTAATAAACTGGTATGAAACACAGTCAAGCGAAGATATTGATGAAATTTGGAGATTACAAGGGCGGGTAGACTCGGATACTTCACTCATTGTAGAGAAATTACTGATTTACATGATCATAACAATAGATGATCTGATTCTGGATGACTCGCCAGGCATTGTTTCCGCTTATGATAATGCGACCATGACGTGGACTCTTACTGGTTTTAATGAGACAGGTACGCTTGACTATCATATGAGCAATGCTCTTCAAGATTCTAATTACACTATGAGTTGCACGTTTTATTTAGATATCAATTTGAACAATATATCATGGTTAACCTCAAGAGATGGTGGATTTGTTGAATGGGACAATGAATTAAAAACATTCACCATCGGCGGACTCAACGAAGGCCCATCACAGGGCGTTGGTTATGACCAAGATATGGTCAATTTCGCCCTCTCCGACGACTTCTTAAACACTACCATGTTCATCACCCCCGTTATTCATGCTCTATACACTGATAATGTCTCGATCTGGACATTCGCAGACCTACCAAGTGTGAACGATGTAGTGTTGATTGCCAATGTATTCGAGGCGGCAGGCAATGCATCGGTCATCGTCTCCAACTCTTCTATTTTTGGAAAGGGTGATTGTATCCAAAAACAAGTATCCGACTCTGGATGGCATATGATCAAGTTTAACGTCACGGAAGAATGGTTGACTACACACGGTGAGTTACCACCTGAGAGAATTTACATCTACTTAAATGTTATGAACGGCAAGGCATACTTTGACGCGGTGGTGCTCTCTGCATCGGGTATGGAATATAACTGGGACATCTCAGGTTCAGCCTATTGGAACGGCACACATCTCATCATAGAAGGAACAAACACCACCTATGAGGAAGTTATGTGGGGTGGATTCGGTGAGATGAGTGCTGGCATGGGTATGGGTGGTGAGTCCAGTAACAAACTCTACGTTACCGAGTTCTATCAGTATCTTGATCAAATGACTGATGCCCAATATAATTTTACATCCACCGATGCGGCCTACTACGAGGCGTTGTTTGACTTTTGGAATATTGGCAATGCAACACAGAATGCAGATATAGAAAGAAATGTGGGTGATTCCCTCGCAGACTATTTCACTCAGATTATGAAAGGTTGGATCATCGATCAATTCATTGCTACACTAGAAAATGTTATTCAATGGAACCAATCCGACTCACATAGCGCCAACACCACCCACACTTATACTGCACCGATTCCATCAGAATTTGTGGCAACTGAGGCAAATGTGACCATAAGTGATTTTCTTGGGCCTTTCCCAATATTCAACGGTGATTGGAGCGTCTGTCAAGATTGGGTGGTTGACACGAGTTCAGTAGGTGGATCCGCACAAGCAGGGTACTGGCAAAATTGCGAGGATGATCTAGACAATGAAGGATGGACGGCTGTTAATGATAATTCCTACCCATATTCTACTATAAAATACGAGGGCACCTATTGTGCTAGATCATTGGATGATTCAAACGACGGTGAGGCCTCTACATACAAAGAATTCACTATCAACGACTCAAAGAATGTATGGGTGCAATTCGCTGTATCACATAATTATGATGATAGAACAACAGAAAAATACATCGAAATCAATTCTACTGATTCAGCATATGCTCTACGTTATTGGTATGACTCAAATACCGCTTGTCCTTCAGATACAGCGACTATTGATTATATTGACAGGGGTTCACAGGGCATAGACCCCAATTTTGATTTCATTTGCGTAAACGCCACCGCGCTCTTAGTTGCGCTGGGAGATGATGGTGATTTCAATGCTGTGAGAGTGACCATGTATCATAAGGGTACGTCAGCAGCTTCATCCTCTCGTTTAATGATGGATGCGGTAGCAGTTCATGGTAATGATGATGGTGTGGTATTTCCAGACTTCTTTGATTATAGTGATCCTTACGTTTATTATGATACCACAGGTTTACATTTCTATGATACAACTGATGAGGGATGGTATGAGAGCGATCAAATTGTTCCTATAACTGGTTTAGATTTAGATACTGATCCTACAAATTATTATTTTGATTATGAATTTACAGAAGCATTGGAAGGGACAGGAGATATAACGACAATAGATCGCGTAGTGCCTATTCGTCTTAAAATTGGCGCAGCTGGTAGTACAAGAACAATTGTGATGGTAAGAGATACCACCACTACAAACGATACTGACGGGATAGGCAATGATGTTGTTTATTTAGAAATAGGAACATCAACTTCTGGAACATTAAATATAACTGGAATTTGTGATGAGGTTGGCTGGTTAGACGATGGAATAGACCGTATGCAAGATACTGATGCGTATTTGGATGCTGATGCTGATGCTGATGATACAATAAATATCGAAAAATGGATGTTTTATGAAGTAAATGCAAGTGCTCAACCACAGTTGACTGTTAACGATCTCATTCTGGATGACTCACCTGGAACTGTATCAAGTTATGATAGCAACTCGCAAACATGGACAATTACAGGACTAAATGAGACTGGTAATCTTGACTTCCATATGAGTGACGCCTTGCAGTATTATAATTACACCCTCAGTTATATGTTTGGACAACAGGGTGATCCTGATGTTGTAATGAATACACCGCCCAGCAATTCCTCGCTCATATCGCAGGATGGCGGTTCAGTCTGGTGGGACGCTGCAAATGACAGGTTCGTGGTTAGCGGACTAAACGAAGATTGGCTTGACGAGCCAGTAGAGGTATTCAACTGCACATGGGCTAACTTAGGATGGGTAGTTGATTCAAGTTCAGAAGGCAGCACCGCAAGAACAGGATACTATCAGGATTGTGAAACTGATCTTAAAGATTCAGATGGTTGGACTTACTACGAACCAGAAAGTGGATGGGCTAGTGGTCGAAGTACAGATGATTATGCAAAGACGTATTCTTATAAGATACACAGTGAGGCTGATCTCGACATAATGGGAACCGCTTATGCAGAGAAACAGTTTGCTTTGAATAGTGATGATAATGTATGGGTGGGAGTCGCAACTCAGTGCACACATAACGGAGGGTCCGCCTTTAAAGGCGTGCGTATAATCATCTCAAACGGAACCACATATTCAATTAACCTACAATGTGGTGGAACAGCGTGGACTAACGATGCCTACAACTATAATATCCAAGTAGGAACTGCGTGGAATTTCACGGTTGTTCATGTAACGGATATAATGGAAAATTACTTTGGCGTCACTTCGTTTGATGTAACCGGTACAAACCGACCGAAAATCAGGCAACAGGTGGGTGATGGCGGTACTGTCTACGACACGAATATTTTCATGGATGAACTCTTTATTCATGGTGGGGCTGATAATGTCCGCTTTGCCGACTTTTTTGACGAATATAGTTATAGAGGTATTTTCACGACGAATGGTTTCGAACCACGAGCAGACGGTCAAGCAACGAGTGAAAACGATGAGTCACCGTTCCCATACACCGATTGGGACGAGGATTCCTTTGTTTATACCTTAGACTGGGAAACAGATGATGTTTTACACGCTGATAGTGGAACTGATTATCAACGAATTCGCCTTACACTCAAGGATAGTTCTAGTAATGAACTGTATGTCGAGATATGTCCTACCGACAACACCAACAGTAACAATACTGATGGTTCAGGATGGGATATGTATTACCTCGAAACTTCAGCATCTTCGGGATCGATAGATTTATCGGCGCTCGTCAATAGTTATGAAAGCACGACAAGTAGAGATATTGACCGTTTGACGGAAGTATCGTTCAGAAGGGATTCTCAATTCTTCTACATTGAAAAATTGTCGATTTCAAGCCAACCATTTGCTAACTTCGACTGGAACTTCGCATCCAACTTCCAAAATGTCTCCATGACTCTCATTCCATATATAGTTAAGACTCCACGAAACCTCGACGGGACGTATATCGATGTGGATGGAACGAATGTTGGAGCCGACAACACCATCACCAAGCAATTCACCGAAACATCCGGATATGCACCATGGGTTAATGCCACGGCGGGCTATAAAGGTTACAATCTCAATATCACATTGAAGGCCATAAATTATGGCTGGAATGTCAGCACCCTAAATCTGGTTACCGTGACCTTCAATACCACGCGTAATATGACTATTCAATCAGGATACGCGGTCGTGATTAGTGATATTGACTCGGCACCCGCATCTATTAAGGAAAATGGACAAGTCCTTCCTTCAAGCGAGTGGTACTATGATGCTTGCACGGTGTATATTAATCCCACACCATCACAAATCACCACGGGTATCACTCCTCATACTTATCAGTACAACCTCAACGGCTGGTATTATTACAACGCCAGTTTTAGTTTTGATGATATTGCACACGTCTATGAAACCATCTTAAATCGCGAGATTGGCGATCCCTTAACATGTTATAGCGCACCGATCCCGGTAGGATGGATAATTAACCAAAGTTTAGTTGTGCTAAGCGATCTTAGATATCCGTATTATCCTGATAATCAAACTAGAACGAACTATCAGCACCAGACACAGCCCTTTGCTGTTCCGATACCTGCTAATTGGATACTTGCTGAGGCCAATGTAACTATCGCTGGCACAGGGTTACCTACACTTAATATCAACGACCTTATTTTACAAGACCTACCAGGTCAAGTGACGAGTTTTGACAGTGAAGCTAAGACATGGACGCTGACCAGTCTCAGCGAAACTGGCACGCTCGATTTACATATGAGCGCAACGTTGGATAGTTATGACTTCGAACTCAGTTTCGTGTTCTTGATCTTCAAGGATCAATATGACTTCCCCAACGCCTCATTGGTCTCTCAGGACAACGGCACGGTCTGGTGGGACGCTGCTAATAACAATTTCATAATTACTGGATTAAATGAGGGCCCAAGCGATGGCACCATTGATACGGATTACTTGTATCATTACGCATATCCAGATGGAGGCGATGAGTGGACAGAAAATGCTGTCGCACTGTGGGGCGTAGATGACGAGTTCATACTATCAGATGAAAGTTCGATTACTCAAAACGGGTCATACAGCATAAAGGTTAATCATCTGCACTTCCAAGATTCATTTGAAGGGGATAGTGCAGGCTCCAACCCAAGTCAATGGACCGTAGAAGAACCTGGCACGACTGATATCCACGTGGTATCATCTCCAACCGCAGTCGGTTCGAGGGCCGTTTACATTGGGGATGACGATACAAGTTACCGGGCAAAACTGAGCAAATCATTATCAAGCAGTCATTCAGGCACCCATGTGATTGAATGGCGGTGGCGATTTACCGACTCACCAAACCCATGTGAATTCCGACTCACCATGCACTTAACTGATTCGAGTGCAGCAGATGCCATTAATATCCGACTTGATGCAGAAAATGGTAAAATCGCTTACCGGGCGGGTAGTGACCCCGACATAGATATACAAAATGCCTATGCGGAGACATGGTATCACATGAAGGTGATATACAACACCGATACCGATACAATGGATATCTATATAGACGATGTCTTAAAGGTGGATGATGGGTCATTTAATGCCGCGGTCACAAATATTAAAACACTTGACTTTAGAACAGGCTCTTCTAATAACGATCAATGGTATTTTGTAGATCATGTGATCTGGGGAGATACCTCTCAAGATAATAGAGTGGTGTGGTTCAATTCCTCTCAAGACTTGAGTGTGAACTGTTCCATATATGACACCGTTTCATTTGGTTTACGGCAGGATAATGCGGCTGATGATCCACAGTTACGACTATATAACAACGCATCCTCATACTATTATCGAACAATTGCATATGCTACTGCTGACCAGTGGCAGACCATTACCTACGATGTAGGAAGCGGAGCAAGTGGTTGGAGTTCAACAGGAACCCCCGACTGGGAAGATATCGACTATCTCGGACTATATTATTCTTCATCACAAACCTCGGTCAATAGCACCTACATAGATGGCCTCTACTTCGAATCCTCGCGTACCTTTGAGGTTGACACTGGAAATATCAGTGTATGCACTGTAACACCGAATTATACTATTGGAATAGATGAGAATGATATCTCGCCAGCAGACGGCGATAGTTTTGATGTGGAATGGAACGGAGTTATGTGGCGCTTAGAGAATGTTACTGTTGGTGCTGATGAGAAACTTGATTTCGTTTTGAGCACTGCTTTCGCTCTTACAGACGCAACGATAATAGTCGCTGCTAATGATCCTGACCAGTTTGACTGGGACTTCTCCTCCACATTTGAAAACATCTCCATGGTCATATTGGCCTATGTCGGGTACGATTCAAATGGATCTATACTCGAAGTCAATGATCAAAGTGTCGGTGAAGATAACTACTACATGGATACCGCATCATCTTCGTCCTATGAGGCGTTTGTAAACGCAACTAGCGAATGGGCGAAATACGACCTTGATCTTATTCTGGAATGTGTCAAATATGGCACCAACACCACCACCCAAGACAAGATTACTGTCTCCTTTACTGGCACAGGGAGGGACATCACATTACAGGACGAGTATGCGGTGGTGATTGAGGATGTAGGTACTAAACCACTCTATATCATTGAAGATGATGTCTGGACATTGAAACCCAATGAGTGGGAATACAACGCTTCTACCGATACCGTGTATATCGATCCACGAACCGATACCCTCAAGAACACCGAGGTGCTTACCTTCGACCTCATGTTTGTGGACACTCATGCACCCGAGATGTCGAACTTTGCTGATGATGGACAGGTCAATGATACCAAGACCGATGCTTACCACCTACAACTCGATGTCTATGATCCTTCTGGTATCGCCTCCGTACAATTTAGATGGTATAACCTCACCTCATCAACCTGGACCGACTGGTTCAGTTATACCACCAACAGCAGTAATACTTACACCTACAACATCACCTATTCCGAGTGGATACAGTATGTTGGACTGGATAGTTTCTTATGGCAGGTCAAAGTCAATGATTCCTATACCCCTGAAAACTCGGACGTGAGCACGCAACAAACGGCAGCTGGTATCATCGATGACGATCCACAAGCCCCACAATTCAGTCTCTATCAATACGATAATCCCGTAAAATCCAACGAGTCATTGAATATTAAAGTCAACATCACCGATCAGACGGGCATCGATAACGATTCAGTACGCCTCTACTACTGGCTGAACACGTCTGTCGTCGAGTACGTGAACTACACGAACATCATAAATGGCATAACCTATAATTTCACCATCCCTGCCTTTGGTGATCAGTATGAAGATTACGTCCTCTACTTCAATGTGACAGCTACTGATACCGACGATGATCGAGAGAATGACGCGCTAACCGCGTGGTCTAACGCACAACAGGCGGTGATCAGTGATGATGACACCACCCCTCCATTAATTGCCAACCTCGCGGATGAAGGCAGCATATATGATAACGATATGTCGTCATATCACCTTGAAGCGGAGGTCATCGACTCCAATGGCGTTGACTATGTACTCTTCAGGCATAACTGTACCGCTGATGGTAACTGGACGGTCTGGTATTATTATACCACCAACTCCTCTAATCTCTACACATATGAGATCCCACGCAGTACCTGGATTCAGTATATTAACAAGACCATCTACTGGCAGGTCTTTGCCCTTGATCTAGATAACACGCCCACGAATGCCACTAGCGCTGCACAATTGGGTGGCGTGGTTTATGATGACGATTACGATCCACCAATCATAACACAAGTTACTGATATCAGTCAATGGCAGGCAAATGAAACGTTAATCATCAATGCAACGATATATGATGATGATTCTGGGCTCTCCGCAATTTATCTAGTCTATAAGGTATCAGTAGGATACTATAAAGCCGTTAATATGACGTTGATCGACGAACAGAATGACATCTACCAAGCTAACGTTTCAGCTGATGAACTCGTTTATGGCGACACGCTCAAATACTATATTTATGCCCGTGATAATGATGCTGATAGATCGAATGACACACTCTTTGCTACCAATCCAACCAATACGTACAACGTAACAATTACTGATAATAGGAAACCAGATCTGTGGATCATTGGTCATGGTCTAACTGAAGTGACATCTGCGGATGATGTAGTGGTATTGGTCGATGCGATAGATGACTCTGGATTGAAAGAACTCTGGTTAGCGTACCGTCTTAATGACGCAGGTGATTGGATCAACGTAACAATGCAGCATGAATACGGGATGCGATATTCTGGTACAATACCACGGCAGGATATTGATACGGGTGTAGATTACAAAGTGCTTGTAAACGATACCGCTGGTAACGGGTTCTGGGCAGAACCCGATGGTGGCCAGTCTGGCTACGAGTATACAGTAGGTTATACGGTTGTTTCCAAGAACGTGTCCCTTGAAGTACCACAAAGTGTGAATAAGGACGTATTCCTTACTTTTGATTATATCGCCACTCATGCATTCGATATCAATATTACTGCACTTACCAATATTACCGAAGAAGAGGTACAACTCTCCATCCCGAAGGTCTACACCAAGAATGACTTCTTGACCGACATATTCACAATTGAACAACACGATTTCTTGACTGAGAATAACAATACATGGGTCATTTATGAACAGGGTGATGGCAACAAGGCCTCTCTCGATGAGGACTACAACATTGCCGAAGTCAATGCATATAGTCTTAACTGGACACTCGGTAATGAAACGGCAACACAAGTCATCGCTTGCAAACCGTTTTCACCGAAGTTCACATGGGATGAGTTCGTCAAGTTGGAGGTATACCTGAAAACCAATAACTCACAACAAGCCAATAACTTAACTCTCATATTATCTGATGTCTATACCACACTGCACAATGGTTTCGGAACTACTGTAAACTTCACTGAATCGTTGGTGATGTATGCGCTCTATAAGGAGAACTTCACTACCATTAACTACAATGAATCGACTTTGGAAAATGGTATTGATACCATTTTATTCGTCGTAAAGACGGGTGACTTCTCGGGTACAGGAAATGTGTCAATATGTATCGATGGACTTGCAATCTACACTGAGGACGACATCTACCTTACTACCACATACCATGAGGATCTACTTACGCAATTCGAGAATGACCTTGTTGAGATAAGACAGGTTGAAATTATAGTCAAAGATGGTTATGTGGTGTTGGACGACCTTAACCTGATTGTGCGAGGCAATGTTTCCCGTACTCCCGAGGAAATCGATCTCAGGATTAATGGCACCACCTATACACCAGGCATGGAGATTGATGGTAATAATTCAATTGATACTTATACCCTTGATATCAGTTCGAACCTTACCCGTCGATGGACATTTACATACAATAACACCGCAAACGCCACCTATCTTGATCCTCAGCAGGTCGACATCACCTTAACCGAATACAATTGGCCTGTGAGTGATGGAGAAGGCATGGGTGACGAAGGACTCAGCGAAGGCAACGAACTTGAATCAAGCGGTGATGGATCCACAGGTATTGAAGGAACGGGTGAGAAAACGGTACTCTTTGGCGGTGATTTCGAAAGTGTGATGAGTTCCCTGCTTCTTGATGATGTCACCCTTATTGAGTTCATATCCTCTGTAAACAACGGCACATTCCTCAGTTTCTTGGATGATGCTCTCGATACCGGTTGGTTCGGAGAGATATATAAATATCAAAACGATCCTTCAAACATCACCAGAACTGTACTAACTGATATTGATGATACTACCTTTGCTGGCACCAAATCCAATATGGAGTTAAGTGCAGGAAAATTGGTGATGGCAACAGGCAAACTCATAGAACAGACACAATCTAACACCGAATACAACCCACGCAACGTCGATACAGATCAATCGTTCGCTTCTCCCACCAACTACATAACAAAACTAGGCGTGCGAATGCGCGGATCCGAAGGTGACGAGGGCTTTGAAGCACTTCTGGGCACGACACGAGGTTCCTCTAATCTCGGTTACTGGGAACTTGAATGTGATGATGGTTCGACAATCTGGGTTGATTGGAATGTCAACCAGGGTGTCACCGATGGTACAACATATTGGATTCGTCTAACCTCAGACTGGCTGTATGTCTATTGGAGGTACGATAGTTCCGGTGAGGTGTCAGGAAACGCATGGAGAGATTCTACTTCATACCCAAGCGCCGACTTCCAATATAGGGTCTATGGTTACTATCCAGATGGTTCTTATACATCCCAAAGAATTAATAGTACCTTAACCGATCCTATATGGACAACACTGCAACTGAACGCCAATCTCGACGGTGCAGTCGTTGACGTCTACTTTGATTCCAGTAATGATGCAGGATTTACCCCGAATTGGAATGCCACCACCAAACTCGGTCAACTATCAGGAGGCGTAGAATCCTTCAACATTCCTACCGATCAACAAGGGAAATATGCTTACTATAAACTGGATGTTACGAGCGGGGCTAATATTTCAACATGGTTTGATGATATTACGGTAAGATGGACAGATCGTGATCTTACTGAAGAGATGTCGATTGATTCTTCGTGGAATCTACTCTCCTGTAACATTACCACAACATACACCACGGGAGTTGACGAAAACAATATTTCTGGTTCAGATGGTGATACCTTCTCCGTTACTTGGAATACCGATACATGGTCACTTACCGACATTGACGAGGGAACGGACAGCGAATTAGACTTCACCTTATCCAATGGATTCACTCATAAGAACTACACCCTAATATTTACAGAATTCTATGAAAAACGCTCAGTAGTCTCTAGTCAGGTCTCACCTTCATACTTTGATACAAGTGCAGGCAACCTCACCATTGCAGAGGGTCATATCGTAGCAGAGCAACTTCAATCCCAGATCGAAACAAATAGTGAATATAAACCAGGAGCGAATGTCACCGAACAGGAGATATCGGCACCTACCGATTATCTCACTCAGCTAAGTGTCCTCATACGTGGAGATCAAGGGAATATGACTTTCGAGGCACGTCTAGGAACTACTCGTGGAGGACAAGAACTTGGTTACTGGATACTCCAGGCGGAAAACGGAACCACTACATGGGTTACATGGGAGGTCGACAAGGTGGTCATACAAGGACAGACGCTGTACATCCAAGTCGACTCTAGTAATCAGAATATCTACTGGCAGTACGATACCTCAGGAGAGTCATCTGGCTATGCGTGGATCAATGACAGTCAACAAACAAACGGCGATTTCGCCTACAAACTTCATGGTTATTATCCTAACACATATCCTCACTCTTTCATCAGCAAGACCTATAACATCGCTCAGACCGGATCGCTGAGGAATAATATGTGGACTGGATTCGCACTGATGAGTGGCAATGTTACCGATAGGTTATATGTCGAATTTGAGTTTAAGGATAGCAGCAATGATACACTTGGAATCGTTCAATATCATTTGATCGACGCTAGTATAGGTGACGAGACGGGCATTGATCGCGTAAAGATCATCGAGAACCCGCTTAATGATACATGGTATTATCATGCGGCAAATATCACCAAGGAGTTAATCGATACGGGCGGTGCAAACATGGCATCCATGTCAAATATCGCCTATGTGACAATCACTTTCTATGCAGACTCACGACAAGATCATGTCCTTGATGAGGAGTTCTTCACCGATGAGTTCTTCTTCGGTGTGTGCGAACCTCATGTCGAATTCGTGACCTTTGACACATTGGAAAGTTCCGTTTATGTTTACAGGAATGTATCGCACGACGGTTTGTGGGCTAACACCACTACACCAACTGAAGACGGTCAGTTCTCACTCTCTCAAGATGAACTTGATATCGCATGGAACACCACTCAGAATCTACACGCCACTATTATGTTCGATGAACAGATTGCTTGGGGTCTAAAGTTCAGCAATAACACTCAAGCGGCGTGGATATACTTCAACTATGATAGTTACTACACTAAACAGTTTTCTAACTCTACCACAATCTATTACTTCAATCAATTCAATGACTACGACACAACGGTTGATCTCACCTATTATATCGAGGACGCTCAGGATAACGGATGGTTCTTAACCAACCCGAATATCACCGACGAGTTCTTCTTCGGAGAGTATTCTTCAGGTACGGATGATTACTTGGTTGTCAAGAACTTCACCATCTATGAAGGTCCAGACATCAAGCCACCACGTATCATATTGAACTCCCCGTCGGACTGCTCAGTCATCACCGAGAACGATACCATAGACCTTGAGGTCGTTGATACCCAAGATAACCTTCACGTCGTCCTCTACAACTGGAACAACACCGCCAATCAAACGCTCACCGATCCATTCGACTTTAACGCTACTGGTTTGGATGATGGACTTTACATTCTCAACGTCTACGCCAACGACACCTATGGTAACTGGAGGCATAAGCCATTTACTTTTGAGTATGACACAACACCACCGACAATCATCCTTATCTCACCAGCTAACTGTTCAACGCTAAGTGATGGTGATTACCTTGATCTGTATGTCGCCGACGAGTTGGAAAACCTTTACTATGTGTACTATAACTGGGATAACACGAAAAACAGCACCCTTGCCGCACCTTTCGACCTTGTCATCAGCGATCTTCGTAACAACACCCATACCTTATATATCTATTGTGTTGATACGATGGGTAACTGGAACTCCAGTGTATATCAATTTACCGTCAATGTGACCTCTAAGGCACTCTATCTCTCCACCCAATCACACGTTCAAGAGATACGACTCCACCCAATCACCGTTGAGACAACGAACGATCTAATGATTCATGCAACTGCTTATGAGATTAGTGACAGGATATTCATCAGAGTAGAAGATACCAATGGTGTACAATTCATTGACATTGATGTCGACACTCAATCACAATGGGTATCGATAAAGGATAGCGTCACACAGTTATGGCTTGCCGACCACGGTTGTCTGCCACCGACAACTCTCGTGATCAAGTTAATGGCAGAAGGTGATAACGCCGAAGGTATGTTCGATAACATTGTGTTCGTAGATGAGGGTGAAACCTTCAACTTCACCTTTGACGGAAAGGCGTACATCGGTGAACTTTGTGTGGTATTAGAAGGGGATGCCCATGCGAATATCTCTACTGAAGTGATAACACCGAACACCGATCCGATACTGATGCACAACATTACCTTCGAACTGTTCTATGATGCCTCGACCAATTTCGAGGTTTTGATTTCCGGATATGTCAATGACCAACTAGAGACCGTAAATAAGACGGTGACAGCAGCAAGTGATCTGACCTCATATACAATCAATTTGTTGGACGATTTCACAGCCATACCTACCAATATCACCCACATACGATTCGTCTCCAAATCAGTAGTTTCGTATGTGGTTGTGTATTACATGAAGATGACGGTCGTACCAAAGGCGTATATTGAAAAAACGCCTGAAGAAATCGGACTTGAAATCAATGACACCACGCCCATTGGCGGTGATGCCGGTTCATCATACAACACCACCCTCGACCTACTTAACGTCCTTGGTGACACTTATCACCTAAACATCTCATCATTGATTGAGAGTTCCTATAACATTACTGCAGCCACATATTATCTAGGATATCCACCTTTCGATTTGTTCTCAATAGCGCCAAGTGGTAGCAGTTTGAGGGGTAACTATTCCTTAGCGGTACAATTCGAATCATCAGTAAAGGAAATTACCTTCAACCGAACCCTTTCCTACGACTATAATATCAATAATCATACTTATTTCAGCATAGATTTGTCTTCATACTCATCTTCATCTGATAGTACGGTAATGGTCTATCTGAATATAACAGGAGAGGATGCACAGGTACACACGTTGAAATACGAGATTGATCCTCTTGAAAATCGTTACTTCAGACGACCACTCTGGTATGATTATGTTGACGAGTTCGGTGTCAAACCTGACTCCACGCAACTCAACGTCAGCCTTCATATCCCCGAATCAACTACTGTTAACATCGACGATATCATGATATATGACTGGTACGAACGTAATATGACTCGCTATCTTTCTGATGAAGAAAAAACGGATGTCTACATCTATAACCATATGCATATGGACTTCTTTATGCACGAACAACCCGACCATCCGAATAAATTCATGATCTCGGTATTCTTCGCCAACGATAAGTCTCTAAATTATTATGTAAATTGCTATCCAGAATACTTTAATGACAGCGACTCCGATACCCGCGGAGTCTTTACCTACTTCATGAACACTACCAAAGGTGTTGGCTGGGGTGAATTTGATGTGTATATCCTAGGTGACTATCTATCTAAATTCGGTTTATTGCCTACCACTAATGTTACTCATGTAATGATAACGCTTGGTGTCACCGCACAACGTCGCTGGAACCTCACTATGGATAACCTGTACTTCTACCGTGAGGGTATTGATATGTTCGTTGAGAACACCATTCTCGACTTACGGTATCATTTCACTACCGAAGGACAGGGGTTCAGCGTCTTATATCAAGGACAACGATTCACCCCCTCAGGATGGGAAGCAAACATGGGGACACTACTGAATTACACCGATGGAGAGGAGAATTTATGTGATCAAGAAAGTGGTCAAATGTCCATCGCATATATGGATCGCACAACTGTCCAGATTTATCAACTCTCCATGCCTAAATATCATAGAGACTTCATGGTGGAAGACCTGTACACGATTTATTGGCATGGTGTTGTTCATGTCTCAAGGACGATTACAGCGATCGGCAATGTTACATTGGATGAATTAGCAGTAGGTTATGGCGCTGTCAATAAGAGTTTGATCGAGACTGCTACACCCGATGATAATTGGTATATCCAATCTGGACGAGCGATTGATACCGGTCTTGAGTTTTATGGATGGACTGGCATACCAACTGACCGACCCGCCGCTGATACCAACAAATACGAAGCATGCTACGACGACGAAGTCGGATTCGGGATATTCGGTATTGAAACTAATGTATCAGACTACAGCAGACATCAAGACTATGAGAGTGGTACAATTGATAGCATAGACTTAGGGATTGATGCACAGAACGATCTTGTGTATATTAAGATTCTTGATAGTAGTCCAGACCTCATATTTTCTGAAATAGATGATTTTGAAGCTAATACCTTCTCAGAACCCGACGGATGGGATGTATATGATTACAATACTGCAAATTCATCAATTAAGGCGTCTGATGAACATCCTGCCTATTCAGGCAGCCTCTCAGCCGTCGGCTTTGTCAATTCCAGCACAGATATGGCAGGCTCGATTACAATGGAGAAAGGTATTAGCATTGATTGGAAGAATAAGTATCCATATCTCTCATTTGCAGGTTTAATCGATCTGGACACACACAACACCAGTATGAGTTGGATCACCGTAAACATCATCCACAACGAGGATGGCAACGAGACATCCATCATTCTTTATGCTAACGAGACCACCAACTTCCCACTCAGCAACTCAACTGATCATCTCTATCTGGTTAACAATGTTACCCTAGAGTATTGGACCTTCATCTTCATCGATCTCAATCAGACATGGTATGACTATTTCAACACCATGCTTGAAGGGGACATTACCTTACAAATTGAATTTATAAATTACCTAAATGGAACCGCTGAATACATTAGGGGGGCGATAGATTGTGTGGAAATCGCTGAAGAATGTGGAGGACTAGAATGGACTACCGGTGAATCTAGTTCTTACAGTTGGTACAACACGTTCGGTGATATGGAAGTATTTCCACCGACCACCGATATACCAGAACTCCATAGAGTTGCTATAACCATCCCTGAATCGAATATTACTTATCTATGGACGACAGAAGGACAGGGATTCGGTATTTACTACAACAACAGACGCTGGCATCAAAAGGAATGGGCCGCCGATTATTATACCGAAGTACAAGGGGAATCTGATATTGGTTCCGACGCCATCAAACAACTAGAAGCAGTTCCAAGAGGTGAATTTGCCACGACCTTCGACTTCCAGTATGGACCAATCGTAGATCGTTCAATCTCAGAAATCAATAATCCTGCGTATGAACACTACATCGCATCTACAGGAACTATATGGTCT
>SMTZ1_10002288_pt1 | contig 49719 bp, 45 predicted proteins | sample DeeMarSWOR136_30_FD_25667 | JGI IMG/M metagenome (IMG submission 25667) | reverse complement strand
TCATCCAGAAGAACGAGAGACGGATCGTTGATCAACGCTTGAGCAAGACCAATCCTCTGGAGCATCCCCCGGGAGAATTTGCGAAGCTGGAGGTCGGTGGCTTGCTTCAGACCGACCATATCGAGCAAGCGATCGATTTGTCTTTGCCTGTCTTCCCTTTTAACGAGGGTGATGTCGCTGTAAAAGCGGAGGAATTCTGTCGCTGTGAGATAATCGTAGAAATAAGGATTCTCCGGAAGAAAACCGATCTTCTCCTTGGCTTTAAGGGACAAATTGGAGTGACCAAAGATCTCTATTCTTCCAGCATCAGGAAAGATCAGTCCCAGGATACACTTGATCGTCGTGGTTTTACCCGCTCCATTAGGTCCGAGGTAGCCGAAGATCTCTCCCCCCTGGACTTCGAGGGAAAGACCTTTGAGGATTTTTTTCCGTTTAGGGATGAACCCTGTCCTGAAGGATTTGTGAAGACTCTCGATTCTCAGTACTGTATCCATCAAATCTTTTCTCTATTATAGGTAATCCTTTTATTATTTCAAACGCTTTTTAGCCGGGAAAGCATCTCCAAAACCGTGATCGAATGAGAGCATTGGGGAATGTTTTCGCTCCAGTCAGATTTTTCACGCCATTCCCTCACCAAACTTCTCGGCGCTGCGGAACTCTGCATGATTATCTTTTCTTACACATCGGTTGTCCTCTGCCATCCTCAGGCCACTCCAATTGATCAAACCGTGCTCAAGCAGCCCTCGCGGCCGACTTCGTCGGCTTCCCTCCAAGTTTGGCTTGGGAAGGCTGGGGTAGGTTGGGTCGGGGTCTTCCGATGTCGCTCAATCCATTCCCCACTTCTCTCTTTTCTCTGGCCTAATGTTTTTATGCTATCACGGAAATAGAGATGCTTACCTGACCCAATTTTGATTTGACTTTTTTCGGCTTTTCCGCTATGGTATGTGTTTCATAACAAAAGAAAAACAGTACTACATATTGTATGAATAATAAGGAGTTGTTGAATATATTGAATTTTTTCTTGACATCAAGCTAAATTTTTATATACAATCCAACCAAGAAAAGCCAGCCAATGAGAAAACCCCGGACTAATAACTATAAGCATTTCGTCATACTTCTTGCCTCCTTCTTCGTCCTAGGAGGGCAGCCCATCGAATTTGGTCAAGAGAAGATATTTTTTCACGGATTTCTGATCGAGAAACCTGTAATTAGAATTGGACTTGGAGTCAACTTGAGTGACATCAAAATCACATCCTCATCCGGCATGAAAATTTATGAAATCAACTCCCAATACAAGCTTATTGCCGAAAATGTAGAAGAGGCATGGATAAGGGGAAGGAAGGAGAAGCTCACCCAGAAATATATCATACAAGTTGCCCAATCCAAAGATTGGGAAGAAGCAGAACTCATCGCCCAGGATCTCCGTACAAAAATCGAACAAAAAGTCTTTGTAACCAGGGACGAAGAAGAAGGTAGAGAAGGAACCTTTCAGGTGAAGGTCGGGGACTTTTTAACCAGAGGAGATGCCCTTGATTATATCGTCAAATTGAACCAGATAGGAGTAAAAGAACCCTGGATTATAAGGGAAGAGATCACAGAAGAAGAATCAAAACCTCTGTGGATTCTGGTCAATGACGAGCTGAAGAGTCTGCATGATGAAACACTCCTTTACTTTATCCCCAGCAATCCTGAGAGCTTTCTCTCCTTCAACGATAGAGATTATCGAGGTCTGTTCGTTCTTAAAGCCACCCTTAAAGGCATCGTCTTGGTCAATATTCTCAATATTGAGGACTATCTCAAAGCTGTGGTGCCAAGTGAACTTTCTCCTTACGATTTCCATGAGATAGAGGCCCATAAGGCCCAGGCTGTGGCTGCGCGGACTTATGCCTTTAAAAAATTGGGCTCAAATGAGGAACTGGGCTTTGATCTTCGAGACACACCAAATTCACAGTTTTATAAGGGGATGAACGCTGAGCATCCCTTCAGCAGTAGGGCCGTTGAGGAGACCCAGGGAGAGGTTGCTTTCTACAAAGGCAGATTGATCGATGCTCTGTATACGAGCACCTGTGGAGGCATGACTGAAGATGTGGAGGAGGTTTTCATGGGTCCTGCCCTGCCCTATCTCAGGGCTACAGAATGTGTGTATGAAAAACAGAAGGAGTGGCTCCTCCGGTCGTCTCACTCCTCTTTGCCCATCTATATAGAAGAAAAAAACATCGCGATGGAAATCGCTTCCCTTATCAGTCTGGGTGTGATCCCTAGAGAATCTGATCCTTTGTATTACCGACAGGACGCCACCTTTGAAGAGGCTGTGAACTGGATAAGTAAGGCGCGGGCCTTGCTGGGCAAAAAAGAAAATACTTTTTCTCCTGCGCCTTCGTTGCTGAATTTCACGACTCTTGCACATCTTATCGTACATGGATTTGAATGGCTGGATAGGGTGGACAATCTTTTGCTGGAGAGCGAGGCAGAATTCATTCTAAAGAATATCAAAGGAACCGACGGCGAAGAGAAGAACCTCATCGCCTACCTTATCCAGTCAGGAATCTTTCCCGAGTTCGACCAGATGGTTCGGTTGGATAGATCCCTCAGGAAAGGAGAATTAGCTCTCTACTTGTGGAAAGTCATCCAGACCTATGAGGGATTGATTCGCCAAGGAGAGTTTAAAGAACTTAACGGAGAAAAGATCGTACTGGAAACACCAGAGGGTGATGAGAAGTTTTTGCTTTTGCCTGATTTTTTTCTGGTGAGAAATTTTGGCGGTGAATACACCTTTACTTCTCAGGTCTATCTTTTAGGAGGAGAACAGATTAGATGGATTGGTGGGGAAGAAGGGATCAAGCTCCTGGAAGTGACTTACCCTCCACATTCGAATATACTTGACCGGAGCTCAATCTATCATTCTTGGCAGGCAAGAAAGTCAAAGCAAGCTTTAGAGATGAGAGTCAACCAGTTTTATCCCGTCGGAGAACTCATAGATTTGGTTCCTCAAAAGAGGGGGAAATCGAGAAGAGTTGTAGAACTTTTGATCAAGGGATCCAAGACCCAGGTGGTTGTCAAGGGATTGCGAATCCGCAGAGTCTTGGGCCTTAGAGAGACGCTCTTTGTCATCGAGAGGGTGTACGAAACGGATCAATTGACACATTTTGTTTTTAATGGCAGAGGATGGGGACATGGTGTGGGACTCTGTCAAGTCGGCGCTTTTGGGATGGCCCGAGCCGGAGCAGACTACAAGAATATATTGAAAAAGTATTACCAAGGCATTAAGATAAGCAAGATTTATTAACCTGAATCATCCGTAAAAAATGCCGGTACTTTTTATCATTCCAGCACCTTCAGTGAATCACCTTCACGCGAAGGTTTGACTTGCCAAAGATCCAAGTTAACTGAGAAAGGAGAAAAAGTTTGGAGAGAGAGGCCATGAGAAAAAGATTGATCGAAATATTGAAGGAAAAATCCCTACAGACTCATGTCCAGCGGGTCCTCACCTCAGGAAGAACAAGCACCTATTATATCGATGCAAAAATGACGACACTCGATCCAGAGGGATCTAATTTGGTGGGACAATTGATCCTCGATGTTCTCAAATCCTTCGATATCGATGCCGTAGGTGGTTATACCCTGGGTGCAGACCCGATTGTCAGCGTAGTCGCTGCTTTGAGTGCCAAAACCGATCGTCCCCTGCCTGCCTTTATCGTCCGCAAAGAGCCCAAGAAGCACGGCGAACGAAAGATGATCGAAGGACCCTTTCAGAAAGGCTGGAGAGTCGCGGTGGTGGATGATATTGTTACCACCGCCGGTTCGACTCTTAAAGCCTGCAGAGCTGTTGAGGAAGAGGGAGGTGAGGTGGCTGTGGCACTGACCATCGTCGATCGACTAGAGGGCGGGAGAGAGAATCTGGAAAAGAACGGGTACACTTTCCTTTCACTCTTCACGCGAGAAGATCTTCTTGGTTGATTGACATTTTCCATCCTATAGTTTGCCTTTTACCACCCATTTCTGTACAATCTCATGTCTCCGCACGAAAGAAATAATGAAGTGAAAGACAAAAAAAAAGAACTGAAAATGGGAGTGGCACTGATTCCCGTTCTTTTTTTGATCGCTGCGCTTTCCATCACCATAGGCGTTTTTAAGCTTCCTCCTCATATCCCTCTGATACTGGCTGCAGCCGTGGCTGCCATCGTTGCAGCCGTGTACAAGCATCCATGGAAGGAGGTCCAGGAAGGGATGGTGCAGGGCATCACCCTTGCCATGAGCGCTATTTTGATTCTGATGATCGTCGGCACCATGATCGGTACCTGGATTACAGGAGGGATTGTTCCCTCGATGATTTATTATGGTCTGAAAGTCCTCTCCCCTGGAATCTTTCTGGTGGCGACGCTCATCATATGTTCGATCGTCTCCCTAGGGACAGGTTCGTCATGGTCGACAGCGGGAACGGTTGGAGTGGCCTTGATCGGTGTGGGGCAGGGCCTGGGAATTCCTGTTCCGATGGTGGCCGGGGCCATTATATCAGGAGCCTATTTTGGAGATAAAATGTCTCCTCTTTCTGATACCACCAATCTTGCCCCGGCAGTAGCCGGGACAGATCTGTTTTCCCATATCAGGCATATGGTGTACACAACAGCCCCTAGTTATGTTTTATGCCTTATTCTCTACGGAATTATCGGGACAAAATTTTCTGGAGAGGTACTTGAAACCCAAGGCGTAGAGACCATGCTTTCCACCATCAAGTCCAATTTTTTCATACATCCAGTCCTACTTCTGCCTCCCATTTTTGTCATCGTTATGGTCGTGAAGAAGATCCCTCCACTGCCTGCTCTGTTGGGAGGCACAATCCTTGGTGGAATTTTTGCCATGCTGACCCAATCCGATTCCCTCAAAGATGTCATACGGGCTGCACAGTCAGGTTATGTCTCTGATACCGGCGTAAAGATGGTGGACGATCTTCTGACGCGAGGAGGGCTGGAGAGCATGATGCCAACCGTGGCTTTAATCATATGCGCCCTCTCTTTTGGTGGCATCATGGAACGGACAGGGATGCTTGAAGTCCTAGCTCAATCTTTCCTAAAGAGAGTCCGAAGGACTGGATCCCTGGTAGCGACAACAATCTTGAGCTGCATCGGAATGAATGCTATTGCCTCAGACCAATATATTGCCATCGTTATCCCTGGAAGGATGTATAAGAATGCCTTTGATGCCCGGAGACTTCATCCCAAAAATCTTTCGCGATGTCTTGAAGACTCCGGGACTCTGTCCTCTCCGCTCATTCCCTGGAATAGCTGCGGCGCCTTCATGGGAGCCACGCTCGGTGTAAATCCGCTGCTGTATCTCCCTTATGCTTTCCTTAATCTTGCCAATCCTTTGGTTTCGATTTTTTATGGATATACCGGAATCACGATGGAGAAAATAGAAGAAGACCAAGAAGACGAGAGTGGTGACTGATTCTTGTTTCCGCTTCTTTGATCGAACCTTTATCAAGGTCCGAAGAGCTTATCTTTATTGAATAACGCCATACTTTTTGCCGATCTTGGTGAAGGCTTCGATGGCTCTATCCAGGTGGTGCCTATCATGGGCAGCAGAGAGCTGGACTCTGATTCTGGCTTGACCTCTGGGAACAACTGGAAAGTAGAAACCGATGACATAGATTCCTTCATCCAGAAGGTCTCTTGCCATATCCTGGGAGAGCTTGGCGTCGTTTTCGAATTTTCCCAGCATGATCGGAACAATCGGATGCTCGCCTGGAGTAATGTCGAAACCAGCTTCTGTCATCTTTTCGCGAAAATACGTGGTATTATCTGCTAATTTGTCTCTAAGTTCAGTCGTCTCAGAGAGAAGATCAAACACGGCAATAGAGGCACCTACGACAGCGGGAGCCAATGTGTTGCTGAAGAGGTAAGGCCTGGAGCGCTGTCTGTAGAGTTCGATGAGCTCTTTCCTTCCAGAAATGAATCCGCCTGAGGCACCTCCCAAGGCTTTACCCAAGGTCCCTGTGATGATGTCCACACGGCCCATCACGCCCCTATACTCTGGCGTGCCTCTTCCAGTCTTTCCCAGGAATCCTGTGGAATGAGCATCATCGATCATCACCAAAGCATCATACTTATCGGCCAAGTTGCATATTTGATCCAGCTTAGCGATATTCCCGTCCATAGAGAAAGCACCATCCGTGGCAACCAATCTGTAACGGGCACTCTGCGTTTCCTTGAGCTTTTCCTCTAGATCGGCCATGTCGCCATGCGCGTAGATGAATCGTTGAGCTTTACAGAGTCGAATCCCGTCGATGATGGAAGCGTGGTTTAGCTGGTCTGTGATGATGGCGTCTTCTTTACCCAGTATGGGCTCGAAGACTCCACCGTTGGCATCGAAACAGGCGGCGAAAAGGATGGTGTCCTCTGTCTGGAGGAACTCCGATATTTTCTGCTCCAGTATCTTGTGTATGTCTTGCGTCCCGCAGATAAAACGAACGGAACTCATCCCGTAGCCCCATTCGTTAAGGGTTTTATGGGCTGCTTCTATAACTTTGGGATGACTTGAGAGACCAAGATAGTTATTTGCACAGAAGTTCAGAACTTCTTTTCCTCCTTTGACAGAGATTTCAGCTCCTTGGGGAGTCATGATGATTCTTTCATCTTTGAACAGTCCTGCATCTCGGATGGACTGAAGTTCGTTTGTTAAATCTTCCTTGATCTTGCCATACATATTTACCTCCTTTAAGGCTTAAGACTATACCAAAATTTAAAAGTCAGGTCTACACTTTTATGGTTTGAGTTTTACATTTTCAGCGTGCTATAATTTCGGGCATGGCGGAAGAAGGCTTCTATTTTGTGGAGCGTTTCACAGAGAATCTGACCAGAAGCATAAAAGTCGAAGAAGTCTTTTATGAGGGAAAGACCAAGTATCAATATGTGCAGATTTTCAATAACGAGCTTTTGGGAAAAGCCCTGTTTTTAGACAAAAAGATACAATCGGCTGAAATTGATGAATTTATTTATCATGAATCCCTTGTTCAACCCGTTCTCCTGACCCATCCGCTGCCTCTGCGGGTTCTCATCATTGGAGGCGGAGAAGGGGCAACTCTCCGGGAAGTTCTCCGTCATGATTGCGTCAGACAAGCCACAATGGTTGATATTGACAGAAAACTTGTGAATCTGTGTCAGGAGTACCTTCCAGAGTGGTCGGCAGGTGCCTTTTCAGATCCGAGAACAAACCTCAGGTTTGGAGATGCACTGAAGTATGTCGATACATGCAAAAAGAAGTTTGATGTAGTCATTTCAGACCTGACCGAGCCAGTAAAGGAGGGTCCGTCGGTCTACCTTTTTACCCAGGAGTTCTTCCATAGAATTTTTCACATCATGAAAGATGACGGACTGTTTGTCCTCCAGGCCGGTTCCACGGATCCATACTATCATAAATTTTATTGCTCATGTTTTCGAACCCTGCAGACGGTTTTTCCGATTGTCCGACCCTATTGGACATTCATGTTTTCCTTCAGTTCATCATGGGGATTTATTCTGGCCTCAAAGAAAGAAGATCCACTGAAAATTGACGAAGGAATACTACAATCAAGGATCAGGGCGCGGAAGATCAGAAATCTGAGGTTTTATCATGCCGGTAATCATAAAGGCTTTTTCGCTTTGCCCCTGTATCTAATCAGAAGCTTGAGGAGAGGCACCATTTTGACCGACGAAAAACCTTTCATTTGGGAACTATGAGCCAAGGGAAAAGAGAGCCTGTTGAAGAATTTGAAGAAGTGAGGGAGTATCATTCCCGATCGAGCGGCATTTTTTTTGAATTTGACTGCTGCCTCCATCGTGAAAATTCCGCCTATCAGAAAATCGAGGTCATAAATAACTCCCATTTTGGCCATATTTTATTTCTAGATGGGCTGGTTCAGACAACAGAGAAAGATGAGTTTTTTTACCACGAGATGCTGACCCATCCGGCTTTAATCACTCATCCTGATCCTCAGAAGGTCTTGGTCATCGGAGGAGGAGATGGGGGAGTCTTAAAGGAAGTTCTCCGTTACCCCATAGAAAAGGCACAGCTTGTGGAGATCGATCCCCAGGTCATCGAGGTTTCGATGAAATATTTCCCATGGCTTAAAAGCTGCACGAAAGACAGACGCGTACAGATTGTGAACGCAGACGGGAAGATCTTTCTTCAGAATTCAGACCAAACGTTTGATGTGATACTCGTCGATTCTTCCGAGCCCGTGGGCCCTTCAGTCTCCCTTCATGAGGAGACTTTTTATCAGGCATTAAAAGCCCGCCTCGCTGCCCATGGAGTGGCGTGCCTACAGTTGGGATCCCCCTTTTATCACCTGGAAGCCATTATTAAGACAAACGCTGTCCTCAATGGACTTTTTAAAATAGCCCGTTTATACACCGCTCCTGTACCGACCTATCCAGGAGGGCTCTGGTGTTATTCTTTTCTGTCCGATAAGTTAAATCCCCTGGCGATAAAAAGGAATCCTCCGGTTGGACTCAAGTATTTCAGTCAGGACATCCACAAGGCTGCTTTTGCCCTTCCTAATTTTCTAAAAGAAAAGCTGGGATAGTCTTAGCCCGAGAGATTTAGTAGTCCAGCTTGCCCTCGGCGTGACGCTGAGAGAGAACTTTGAGCATATCCTCTGTCATGGCGGCCAAGTCATAACTGGGCTGCCAGTCCCACTCCTCACGAGCAGCCGAGTCATCCAGCGAGTTAGGCCAGGAATCTGCAATGTCCTGACGAAAGTCTGGCTCGTACTCACAGACAAACTCGGGGATGTGCCTTTTGATTTCAGCAGCCAGTTCACCTGCTGAGAAGCTCATGCCCGTGACATTGAAATCAGAGTGATGCTTCAACTTGGAAAAATCCGCCTCCATCAGGTCGATAGCCGCCTTGAGACAGTCCGGCATGTACATCATCGGGAGCATGGTCTCTTCCTTGACAAAGCAGGTGTATCTTTTATTCTTGACTGCCTCAAAATATATGGCCACGGCATAATCTGTGGTTCCACCTCCCGGAAGGGTCTCATAACTGATGATGCCGGGATAACGGCAGCCACGCACATCCACATTGAAACGCTTTTCATAATAATCGCAGAGAAGTTCACCAGCGACTTTTGTTACACCATACATGGTCTTTGGCTTGAGAATAGTATCCTGCGGTGTGTTATCCAGCGGAGTCTCAGGGCCAAAAACAGCGATCGAACTGGGCACGAAAATCCTGGTCATGTCATGCTCTCGAGCTGCTTCCAGTATGTTGTAGGTTCCGTTCATGTTGACGTCCCAGGCCAAATAGGGATTTTTCTCTCCCACAGCCGAAAGGATAGCAGAGAGATGATAGATAGTATCGATGTTGTATTTTTTAACGACTTCTTCGATGGTTTCTCTCTTGGCCACATTGATGAATTCAAATGGTCCGGAATCACGAAGTTCAGGTTTGGGTTGGGTTCGGTGCCCAGTGGCCAGAACATTATCATTACCATATTTCTCTCTCAAGGCCATGGTCAGTTCAGAGCCTATCTGTCCGACTGAGCCAGTAACCATGATTTTTTTCATTTCTTTCGCCATCGTACCTCCAAAATATTCTGATATCTTTTATTTTCTTGTCGTGAAACGAGCAAACGCTGGTTTCCAACGTATGATTAGTTTATCTTTCAGAGATACTTTGTCAATTAAAAATTTGAATATTTGACGATCTATTTTTGGATTTGGGGTATATGATTTTTTCGATCAGAATAATGTGATACAAACCATACTCCTTGAAGAGAAATTTTGCATTATATTCTGAGTTTGTATAAACTTGGGTGAAGTTGAGTGAGATGAACCGAATCGAAAAATTTCCCCTCGGTGTTGTGATCATCTCTGTCGTCATGTTCTTTGTGGCCTTGGGCACGGATATTTATTGGCTTTTAAGGCTGGTGGGTAAGCCTGTTGCAGAAACTCTGCCTGTAGGCCCCGAGGTTTACAAAGCTTTTGTTTTTCCGGATATCGTGCTGTCCGTATTGATGGTTGCAGGAGCTTATGGATTATTGAAGTTGAGGAAGTTCGGGTTTGTGGTTACGCTCATGGCTATGGGGATGTGGTTCTCTGATCTGCTCTTGATTTTCGGTCTCACAAAATTGGATCGTATCAGTTTTATAGGCCCCTGTTTGTTCTTTGTCCTATTTACGATTGGCTATCTCTGGACAAAAAAAGACCTTTTTTCATAAAAGGGGCCTCATAAAGGGGACGGATCTATTTTTTACAGTTCTCTTCTACTTGGTGTGGGTATAATTTTCAATGTTTGTCCTATCCATCAGGCATATCCTCCGCTCTAGTTCAGATTATTAACGCCATTCCCTTGAATGGCGAATCGTGTAGGCTGGTTGCCGCAAAAATAGGTATGATGATCATATGATTTTATGTTATAATCTCTTCTTTTTTGGGTCTCGTAAGAGCCCATTTGGATTCGCAAGGGAGAATTCAGGAAGTTTCGTGGATTTCAGTCCTTTCAGATAATTGCTAGAAAAAGGAGGATCAAAATGGCTATAGTGTTAGATGGTTCAGATCTGACTGTGCAGAAGATGGTGGCGATATCTCGTCACCAGCAAAAGGTAACGCTTCACCCGGATGCATTGGAGCGAATCAAGGCCTGCCGTGCCATGCTTGAAAAAAAGATCCAAGCGAGAGAAGTCATGTATGGAATCAATACAGGTATCGGAGAATTCTCAGAAGTCGTTTTGGATGATGAACAGGTCAAAGATTTTCAGAGATATCTGATCTATAACCATGCTGCAGGCATCGGTGATCCGGCGTCTGTCGAACATGTCCGAGGTGCTATAGCGAGTCGGGTCAACCTGCATGCCAAGGGAAGGTCAGGTTGCCGCCCTGAGATTACTCTGACTCTGGTTGATATGTTGAATAAGGGAGTGACTCCTGTTGTATGTCAGAAGGGATCTGTGGGTGCATGTGGAGATCTGGCACCAATGTCTCAAATTGCTCTTTTATTAATGGGAGAAGGAGAGGCGTTTTATAAGGGAGAACGGCTTCCAGGTGACGTGGCGATGCAGCGGGCTGGAATCCCTATCCCAGGATTGAGAGCGAGAGACGGACTGGCTTCTATCAATGGCTCAAACCTGATCACGTCTATGAGTGCTCTTCAATTGTATGATGTCGACCGCTGGCTTAAGCAGGCTGAGATTGCGTGTGCAATGACCCTGGAAGCTCTGTATGCCAACATGAAACCTTATGATGTCCGTTTACATGAAGCGCGTGGTTTTCCAGGTGCTGTCAGAACCTCCACAGCGTTGATGAAATGTATCGAAGGAAGTGATCTTATGTCAGGGAAGTTTAAGATAAAAGTCCAGGATGCCTACTCTATGAGGTCTTCTCCTCAGGTAATCGGTGCGGCACATGATGCTGTCGCTCATGCCAGAAAGCAGGTGGAGATCGAATTAAATGGCGTCGCAGATAATCCTGTCTTTTTTACAGAGTATGAATTGACTTTAACGGGAGCGAATTTTCAGGGAACCCCTGTTTCCCTTCCGATGGATATGGTCGGTGCAGCCGTCACCATGGTCAGCGTGCTTTCCGAGAGACGATTGAACCGTCTGACCAATCCTGCGCTAAGTGTGGGATTGCCGGCGTTCCTGACCAAAGGAGCAGGCATGTTTTCTGGGATGATGCTCAGTCAGTATACTGCCGACACTCTGATCGTCGAGCAGCGCATTCTCTCTGCTCCTGCCTCCATCATGTCTATTCCTGCGGCGGCTGATCAGGAAGACTTTGTTTCGATGGGCATGAATACAGCCCTCAAAAATGAGCAGATCATAGATAATGCCAACGGCGTGTTGGGAATCGAGTTTATGGCTGCTGCCCAAGCCCTGGATTTCCGTGAATTTACTCCAGGAAGAGGAGTGTCTGCTGCAAAAAAGGTAATCCGAAAATATGTCAAGCATCTTGACGAAGACAGACCTCTCTATCCAGACCACACCCGGATGAAGGAGTTGGTCAAATCCTGTGAGATTCTCGAAGAGGTGGAAAAAGAGGTCGGCAGTCTAGAATAAATCCTTATCTTTCTTTATTTTCCCTTCTCATTCAATTCGCTATTCACTTCTTTCTAATAAAGGTACTAAGAATTTCAACAAGATAACACTTGCTAATTCATGTCCTTTTGCACTGGGATGCAGTCGTTCTATCCATAGATCATCTTTACGGTTGACATTGAACTCTTCATAGAGGTCAACAAATGGTACTTTTATTTCTTCAAGTTTCTTATGGATCTTTTCATGTAAAGAAGCATAAGCATAAACATGTTTCCTCTTTTGAAAGGGAAAGATGACAGCGGCAAATTGAATGGATTTTCTTTTTAGGAGCTTGTTGATTTTGACTAAATGCTGAAAAGATTTTTCTTCTCCCAGCAAGAACATTTCATCGGGTGTGAAATCCTGATTTTTTTTATTTTTTAACCAGGAAAGCTTTAAATTTATTAACTTGAAGAAATGGGAATGTCGCATAAGAAAATATGTGAACTTTGTTTTTTTTATCACGAAGGGAATTGAGAAGTCGTGGTAGGGAAGGAGCGTCAGTCTTTTTCCTTCTCGGAAAGTCTGTATACTAACAGTTCTTTCAAAATCGTTAGGAACGATCTGTAGGACAAGAATATCTGGATGAAAATCTAATGCACTTTCTTTGATGAGATGGTATTCTTGAACGATGTTATATCCAGGTATCCCCATTCCCATGACATCGACATCGTATCCCCCGTCGTTCAAGAGTTTTTCGAGCCGCTTATGATATGTTTCTTCGAGAGAAATTCTCCAGCCGTAAGTTACGGAATCCCCGATAAAGAGGATTCTTTTTTGATTGGCTTTTCTAATACGATATTTTTTATCTCTGAATCCGAAAGCATTAATTATATAATCTTTCCCTTCGATTTTTGCTTTTGAATTGGGAAGTAGTTCATAAAGCAGATTTTTATTTCCTGCGAGCCTGTAAGTTTTGGTAATTGGAAGATTAGCTCTCCCTTTTGGCCTAAATTTGAATTCGTAGGTTGCCCTGATTATTAGTTCAAGAATAAGAAAAGTTGCGAATAGGGAAAGAATTAATACAGAAATATTTATCAGGAATTTTTTAAATCTTTGGTGCATAAAATGATGTTAACCTTGAAGATTCTAATAAATTTTTATTAAGTTTTCTACTCTTCTTTTACCATTTTTTTTATTTTGAAAGAGAAATGAGAAATTTTATAACGGATATCTAAAACAGAGTATAAATAAATGGAGCCACAGCCGAGCCCTGGGTAAAGATGAGGAGCAATCCAAAGAGAATAAGAACAATAATCATCGGAATCATCCACCAAAGCTTTCTCTGCCATAGAAAAACTAAAAGCTCTCTCATTATTCCAAGTTTTGAGATAAACTTTTTTATAGTGCCCATTTACTTGACCTTATTAGGCTTGTCACCTACTTCCTTATCATAAAATTTTCCATCACCAAAACGTCTATATCGCTTCTAGAAAATGTATTATAAGCATTGGCAGGGGTATTCACAATAGGCTCTCCTCTCAGATTGAATGAGGTGTTCAGCAGAACAGGCACTCCTGTCGCTTCCTCGAATTGCTTTATAATGCGGTAGTAGCGAGGATTCCACTCCATCCGTATAGTCTGAAGTCTCCCTGTCCCCATATGGTTTACTGCTTGGATTTTTTTGGCTTTACTGGCATTTAAAGGCAAGACCAGAAGCATATACCGGGCTGGATACTGCAAAACCACATTATCGACAGAAAAAAAGTCCTCGACACTCTCCTCCAGAATGACTGGTGCAAATGGGCGAAAAGGCTCGCGGAACTTGATCTTTGTGTTTACCAGATCCTTCATTTCTTCCGATCGCGGATCTGCAAGGATACTCCTGTTCCCCAACGCCCTCGGTCCCCACTCGAATCTTCCTTGATACCAACCCACAACTTTTCCCGATACAATATCATCCACAACTCTGGTAAGCAGTTGGTCATCATCCTGAAAATATGTGTAGGATACTCCATTGTCTTCAAGGAATGTCCTAATATCGTCTTCTGAATAGCCCTTTCCCCAATAGGCATGCTCAAGAGTAAATTTTCGAGGTTTTCCTAAAAGTCCATGATAGACATGCAGCGCCGCTCCCAGTGCTCCTCCGCTGTCTCCAGCTGCTGGTTGGATAAATATCCCATCAAACGGCGTCTCCATCAGTATTCTGCCGTTCGCCACTGAGTTTAATCCTACTCCACCTGCAATACATAGCTTCGAAAGCCCGGTCTCCTTATGTAAATTCATTGCTAGTCCCAACAAGATTTCTTCTGTCACCTTCTGGATGCTTGCTGCGATATCTGCATAGTGCTCATTCTTTTGACACAATTGTTCATAGTCGGAAGGTTTCTCCCCAAAATAGGTAGGATACTTCGTGTTTGAGGTAAAAAAGTTCATCTCCCGAGGCCTCGGTGTGCCAAAAAGTCCTTCAAACTTTTCATTGAAAGTTTTTTCTTCAGAATAGTGATAAGAAAAATAATCCATATTGAGCCAGAAGGAGCCATCCTTGGCTACCTTGACCAGATGCTCATAAATTCGATCCGCATACCGAGGCTTACCGTACGGGGCCATACCCATCACCTTGTACTCGCCGTTGTTGACCTTGAAACCTAAAAACGCCGTAAATGTGCTATAAAGCAATCCTATAGAGTGTGGAAATTTGATCTCTCTCATCACCTTTATTTTGTTGCCTTTCCCCACTCCCATTGAAGTAGTGGCCCACTCACCTACTCCATCCACCGTCAATATGGCTGCCTCCTCAAATGGTGAAGGAAAGAAACAACTGGCTGCATGAGAAAGATGATGCTCCCCAAAGAGGATTTTCTCGTCTTCCACTCCCAATTTGTCCTTCAAAAGACTTTTCACCCAGAGCTTGTCTCCTAGCCAATTGATCATCGCTTCTCGAAAAATCTTCCAGGAGCGCGGAAAACTCTGAAACGTAGTCATCAATATCCGTTCAAACTTATGAAATGGCTTCTCATAGAAGACCACGAAATCCAGATCCTTTCCAGAAATTCCTCCATGCTCTAGACAAAACCGTATAGCATTATCAGGAAAATTAGAGTCGTGTTTTATCCTCGTAAATCTCTCCTCCTCTGCTGCTGCTAGGAGCACGCCATCTCTGAGCAGTACAGCCGCCGCATCATGGTAATAACAGGATATTCCCATTATGTACATCAGAACTGCCTCCGAAATTCTTCTAAATCCTTGGATGCCTCATCCTTAGAGAGCCAGAAGGATCTTTCCACACTATGTTTTATCCTTAAAGGATCTCCCATCAGCTTTATCGCCAAAGCAAAGGGAGTCACCACAAGAAAAAAAAACAAAGAAAGAAGAATCCGGCTCTGAAAGCTCCCCATCCTCCGCGAAAATTCTTTCCATTTAAGCCATAGTCCTTTGAAAGAAGCTGAATTAGCTTTCTCTGTTTCTTCCTCGGATGGGATGTTTATCCTCTTTAATTGTCGAATTGTCGCGATCACTATTCCCACTATGACAGATACACTGACCCAGATAATAATCAGAAGCCATTTATTGAAATCATGAGCAAATCGGGAATAGATCGCAGCGGCCCAAATGGTCAACACAAGGACCAAATCTATGATTTTCGGTTTCAAATCAACCTCTTTCCCCGCTTTCCCTGTAGCTCCCCCCGAATACCCGACAAGAGACAAGAGGAGCAGAATTATGATTGAGATAGTATTCATAAATCAATTACTCTATTTGTCATTAAAAATAAAAATCTTTGCAGCTTCTTGTAAATCGATAATTTAAATTTTGTTTACAACCCTGTAGTACTGCTGTAGGTCCTTTTGCACATCCATGATGTGCTTTCTCATCAGGCTGGATGCTTTTTTTGGATTCTTCTGTTTGATCGCCTCGTAGAGATCGCGGTGGGCTTTTAAATACCTTTTTTCATCATGCAGGACAAGAAATGCCTCGTGCATAAATTTTTCCATCAAACCTCGGATATTTGCCAAAAGATGGATCATGACCCGGTTTCCTGTTGCTTGGGCAATAAGAAAGTGAAAGTCGATATCCTGCTCGGATAGCTTTTGAGTGTCTCCTTTTTCGCTTGCCTCCGTCATTTTGTCGATCAGGATTCCCATCTCTGTGATTTGTCCCTCTGCAGCATTCTTAGCTGCAAGACGGGCTGCCCCGATCTCAATAAATTGTCTTGCTTCAAGAAGCTCCATAGTTGCTTTTTCATCAGTGATAAAGGGTGCAGAGAGCTGGTCTGCATAAAGGGCAGAGAACCTAGATTTCACGATAGTACCAAAACCCTGACGCTGTTCGAGAACGCCGAGGACACAAAGGGTGTTAAAGGCCTCACGCAGCGATGTTCGGCTTACGCCAAGCTGAGCAGCAAATTCGGTCTGATTGGGGAGTCTGTCTCCTTCTTTGATATCACCGGATTGAATCATCCGCTTAATTGCATCAATCACCTCATCTGCCAGTTTCTTTTTTTTAATCAGGCCCATCGTTCTTCGATTAAATTTTAATCCCGTCTTTCCTTTTGAGTAAAGACAATTTTCAGCGTCTTTCATTCAGTGTCCAGCGGGGAACGATCGATCCTCCATAGCCGTCAGGCTGTTCCCCGGTTAGGAGATAGCAGGCATAGGCGACTTCAGCTTTTTTCGGTATTTTTCCTGTATTGGCTGCATTACAGAACGGATTTTTCAGTCTGCCAAAATTGCCTGATGACCAGTATTTCTGGTAACAATCCTTCAGGTTTCGGGCTCCTGTTGAAGTATTCTGACCCCAACGTCCTGCAAAAACCAGCCACCAGACCTGTCCCACATCGACTTTGTTGGGATTCAACCAGCCATTGCCCGCGTATCGGATGAGCTTATTCCCTTCTAATCCGTAGCCATTGAAAAGATAGTTCTGTAAATTCTGGAAGAGCGGAGATTGGGCTGCATCTTGTGAGGTCGGCACTTTTCCAGAGAGAATACGGTCTTCTTTGCAGATGATTTCCCGAGTATTCACCACACGTACAAGATTGTAGTATGCTTCTTCGGCCGAGTGGGTGAAGCGGGCCAACGTTTCTATGAGAAAGAGGCAGACCGCTCCGTTGAGTTGTGGAGAAACCGACACCTTCCAGGCAAAGTAAGCTTTTGCTCGAATGGCATTTCTCAAGTGTTCTGTATCATCCGTATGACAGGCTGCTGTAAAAAAGAGGGATTTTTTAAACGAGACCGGCCGGGCCACCAGCGTCTGCAGATAGCGCCAAAAGGGCGGTTTAATCGTTACAAACCAGGCACTGTCTTGAGCCACCTTGAGTTTGAGTTCGACTGACATCAGACCTATTCCATCGCTTTCAACTAGACGGCGGTGACCGGCACGGCGCAGGCGCTCCATGACATCTTCGAACTTCTGGCGTGCTTCCTGCGGATTATCTGTCTCGGTTAGTTGCTCTCCAGTGCAAAGGGAGCCGCTGCTCGTACCATGTGTGTAAAAAATGACAATGCCCGGATCTTTCAGGTCAGTAAAGGTCTTGATTAATCCTTCCACGGTGACTCTGGTATCAAGGAGTGTTTGACTGGTGTATCCGCGTTTCTCCAAACGGGCCATGATCTGTTCCCAGGTAAAGTCGTCGGACATCGCTTTGGGGACAATACCGCTCTCTCTTGCCCTGTTAAACACTCCGTCAAACCAGCTGATTACACGGCTGGAATTGAAAGGGGAGATGAACAGGACGGTTTTGTTGTCAGGGTCACAACTTGTGTCATTGCTTGGTTCTGCATTCAGGTGCACTCTAGGGTCATTCACCAGCCTTTTGGGAGTGAGGGTGAGTGCTCCAGGAGGTGGCGGCGACCAACTAAAAAGCAAAACTTCCAGTTTTCTGCCATCCTCATATTCCACTTCAATTCCATTTTTCATTGGTCTGACTCTTTTTGGCAGGTTAGGCCAGTCGTAGGTTGATTGGCTAAAAGACATAAGGTTAGGTCCATGGACATGTTCGGAGAGAACAGGAGCTGCCTGTCCTTGTGTGCCTTCTTGTCCGGCCTGAATTATGGCATTGGCAAAATCAACGGCGCGGGCGATCGCCGTATCGGCATCGATGGTTGCAGCTCTATCGAGTACCTCTCCTCGGAAAACAAGCCTCACCGCATGTTCCACAATCACAGGCTGGCGCTTCCATCGCGATGTTCCTGGGCTGGATGAAAAAAGCCGGAAGGGCATCACAATTTCATCCTGTTGGAGATCGACGGGAAATGTGCTGTTTATTTGGAGAGCATCTGAGTCAAACTGCAAAGAAAGTTGTCCATTTCTGAAGGACCAGGTTCCTTTATTGGCAATCTGGTCGCCTGTGCTTTGAACATAGATAAGAGTATGGCCGTCAGGTTCAAAAAGTAGAATCACATCGGTGTCTGCAATCGGTGTGGTTCCATCATCATCGGAAACATGATAGTACAGGTTTTGTATGGGCGAGACGCTCTGTATCTGGCCGGAGACAAATCCCGTCATCGAGGAAATAGTCCAGATAGTAAGGATAATCCTGAGCAGTACAGCATTCTTCATTTCTTCCGCCTCTACATTTGTCAATCGATATACCATAATAAAAATTACCCGTCAATTTTTCCGCACACCTTAATCCATGCCATTTTTGATTGGAATTCTGGGCTATTCTCTGGTTATTTTGAAAGTAACCGTGCCGCCGCCTGTATGCTTTTGCGGATCGAGACACTGGACGTAAGCCGCATCTCCTGTCTTTGCTAATCCCAATTCAACAGGATTGATTCCCTTTGCCAGAGCCGCATGATAGGGGATGATTGAGGCCATCGAGTGCAGGCACATATTATCCGTTTCTTCGAGATTAAGCCTGTATCCTTCATCGAGCACAATTTTATCTCCAATCTTATAGACCGGACATGTTCCTTCGATTTCCATGACTTCTATAATCAACTTCATCTGCTCTTTTCCTATAAAAACTGTTTTCAGAGAGTCAGCGATGATATATCACTCTTCGGCTTCCACAGTTTAAATATTTCAACTTCAACTCGTATGATCATGGACAATTTTCCAACCATCCTCCATCCGCTTGAAGATTGTCGTGAAGAGTCCATCTCGTGTCCAAGACTCTGTTTTGAGCTTCCATCTTCCCAGGACATAGGCTGCATCTTCGGATAGAATATGAATGACAAGATCCGAAAACTCCAACTCACCCATGTTTTCCCCGAAGTACGTCTCCTTGTACCTGCGAATGTCTCCTGATTGGAAGGTGAGTTTATCGGAGTTCCAGTAGTAAGCCATGAACTTCTCGATCTTTCCTTCATTCCAGGCTTTCCTCTGAATCTCGAAAATGTCTTTTATCTCCTTTTCGATCTCGGACTTCTGTATGGACAGAAGAGAAGAGGTTAGGGAGAGGATGAAGAATGCAATAAGTGTTTTTTTCAAGCTTCCTCCTTTTTCTTCAGTGCCCTCATGTAGTCCTCAGGTTTGTCGATATCCTTTAAGATTTGCGGAGCATCTACCTCTACCTCCATGACATCCTGAGACTGATCATGCACGAGGGCTCTGAGTCCGATGTCTGGGCTGATGCGTTTGATTTCAGGTTTGTATTTTATGTCGATCAGGATGGGATGACCCCTTGATTTTTTATAGACGGGAATAATGATCCCTTTTTTGGTATCTTTGTAAGCTTCGATGAGTCTGTCTAGAACAAAGAAAGGGATGAGGGGCTGATCTCCGAGGCAAACCAGTACAGCGTCGACTTCGTCAGGAAGCGCTTCGAATCCGGCCTGGATAGAAGAGAGCATCCCTTCTTCATACCTTGTGTTGACCACAATTGCTACCGGCAGGCGGGAGATGATGCGTTCGATCTTTTCTTTTTCTGCACCCAACACCACCATTGTCTTATCTGACTTGGATCGAAGAACCTCGTCCACCAAAGTCTCGATCATGGTTTTCCCTTTAAAAGGCAGAAGAAGTTTGGGAGTTCCCATCCTCCTGGATTCTCCTGCTGCCAGAATCATTGCGCAGATCATCAGGATTCCTCGTCATTTCCCTGTAATGCATTGCGAATGAGTACAAGTTCAGCAGCGATGCTGACCGCGATCTCTTGGACTGTTTTGGATTGGATGTCTATGCCAATCGGTGCATGGACCCGGTCAAACTGGGAAGATGTTGCCCAGCCCTGATCTAAAAAATTTTTCCTCATGAGTGCGATTTTACGGATACTTCCGATCATTCCGATGTAGGCCACGTCAGAGCCGATGCAGGCTCTCAAAGCCTCCGCATCTTGACTGTGTCCCCTAGTAACGATGACAAAATAGGAATCCGATGTTTTGGACAGATCTGATATAGCCTGTCCGATATCTTCGACAATGATGTGATCAACATCAGGGAATCTTTCTCTATTGGCAAATTCTGGCCTGTCATCTATGACTGTGACTTCAAAGTCTAGCAATGTTCCAAGATGAGCAAGTGCCTGTCCAACATGACCAGCTCCTGCGATAATCAGGTGAGAGAGAGGAAACATCGGCTCAAGATAAATAAATATCTCTTGATCCGCTTCCTGTCTTAATCCCTTTGGTTCTGGTTCTATCCTCAAGGGGAGAAGCGTGGGACATCCTGCAGTGAACGCCTCTTTGACTTCCTCCTCGATCGGAATGCCTTGTTTTTTTGTTATCTCACCGAATATCTTGTCTTTTCCAATCCAAGAGCGAGTGATTCTCACTCGATTTTCACCAGCTCTGCTTATCGAAGTGCGGAGGACGCCAGGGTTTCTTTTTTTCATGGACTCAATCAAAAGGTAAAACACTTCTTCATGATTCCCGGGATCGGCATCAAAAAGGATGTCTGCCTCCCCCCCACAGATGGCTTCTTCCGGAGAGGAGATGTCTGCGTACAAACCGAAATTGGATAAACAAGAGCTCTGGTTTTTCAGAGACTCGATCGCCTTCTCTTGGGCTCTGGCTTCCAGTACTCCACCCCCGAGTGTGCCGGACAGTAATCCATCTTCTGAAAAAAGAGCGGAGACTCCAGGCACCTGGGGGCTCGAGCCTTTCGTGGAAACGATGGTCGCCAGCACCAGAGGTTTTCCTGCCTTCAGCTCATCCAAAAGCTTTTGATAGATGTTGGTCATGCCGACTATGAATGCCTCGATCGTAATTGCTCAAAACTGAGAGATTTGAGTATCTCATCTGACGTATACTCGTCTTGTACATCGAACACCCTGACGTCTTTTCTGTTTATTCTGATAAGAAATTTTTCCAGGATGGAGGCCCTCACTACAAGAAGATGGTGGGGATGGGTGCGCATCAAGGAGCCTTCCAATTCTGGCCAGAAGCCTTTTCCTGTCAGCTCAAGTGGACCAACTTCATCAATGACGCAGATGTCCGTGTTCTGGGCGCGTTTTATGATTTGCTTGGCCAAGGCCAAGGTTTCCGGAATAAAATAAAATGGCCCAATTTTATCCCAGTTCTTTTCCCCCGATCTCCGAATGAAGGGGTAGGATTTTTCTTCAGTGAGATCCAGCAAGTCATACCCTAAAATTTCTTGGCCTTTCCATTGCGATTCACTCAGGAATCCATCTATTTTGAGTTCTTTCCGCCTCATCTCTTGATTGATATTTTTGAGGAGTGTCGTTTTTCCCGAATGAACCGGACCGGTCACTATAAATATCACGTCTCAGCTTCGTTTGATTGGATTCTATGCTATCGAGGACACTGCCTCCAGGAGCACCGCTTCCACAAGGTCAATTTTATAGGCGTTCTCCTCTAGAGGTCTGGCATCCTTCAAAGCTTCATTGGCTCCTTGTTTAATGACCTCTTCAGTCAGTCGTTTCCCTTTGATGAGATCCTCTGCCTTTTTCAGCTTCCAAGGGATAGGGGCTACGCCACCGAGCAAAATTTTTATGTCTTTGCAAACGCCTCCAGAAACAATGCCGTTAACAGCAGCCGAGACCACAGCGAAGTCCCATGTGCCGCGTTCCTTAAATTTATAATACGTGCTTTTTGAGCCATTCTCTGGAAGCGGAATTCTGATTTCCTTGAGGAATTGATTTCCTTCAAGAACATTCTCTTTGCGGACATCTTGCTGCGGCAGGATGTAAAAATTCTCTAGCGGCATGGTCTTCTCTCTATCAGGGCCGCCTATCGTAATCTGTGCATTCAAGCTGATGAGGGCAGGGGCTAGATCTGAGGGATAGACGATGTAGCAAATTCCTCCACCGAAAATCGCATGATATCTGTTTCTTCCTCTGAACGCATAGCAACGGCTTCCGCCCTTTTTGCGACAGACTACTTCTGGATCTCGGTAATACCAACATCTGGGCCGCTGACAGAGGTTCCCTCCAACCGTGCCTACGTTTCTGAGCTGAGGAGTGGCCAAAGAGAGTGCGGCTTGGTGCAATCCGATAAAATGTTTCTGGATTATCGGACTATCGGCCAACTCGACCACTCTAGTCAGTGCACTGATCGATACAGAATCCTTGGTTTCTGTTATGGGAGATCGGTCGGAAATGGACATGAGATCGATCACCACTTCAGGATGGATGATCTCGTTTTTGATTTCGTCTAGAAGATCTGTGCCTCCGGCCATGAGGTAGTATCCATCTTTTCTTGCTGCAAGAAGGGAGTTGAATTGTTCGAGCGATTGGGGTTGTGCCATTTTGAATTCTTTCATCGGACCGCCTCCTTTTCTCTGAGGGCTTGAAGGACTTTATCTGGAGTCATAGGTATTTCTCTAATGTGGACACCGATCGCATTATAGACTGCGTTTCCAATGGCTGCGGCTATCGGGATTCGAGGCGGCTCGCCCAGCCCTTTGGTACCCAGGATATTGATGCGGGGGTCGATGATGTCCACAAACAAAGGAACGATTTCAGGAATATCCATGGAAGTGGCGATCTTGTAATCTCTGAAATTAGGATTAACCATGCGGCCGGTCGTATCGTCCATAATTCTCTGCTCAAAAAGTGCTGTGCTCAATCCTTGGGTAACTCCCCCTATGACCTGGCTTTCGGCAGTTTGTTTGTTAATGATTCTTCCGCTCTCTTGGACAGCAACCACTTTGATGACATTGATCTTGCCGGTGACGGTGTCAACTTCCACTTCCACAAAATGAGCCCCAAAGGTGTTATACGCATAACCCTCTGGAAGTCCTTTTCTTTCCCCATGGAATACGGTTTCATGGGAGAGGTCTTCAAGAATTTCTTTGAAAGCCACGCCATTTCCTGGATTATCCTTATCGAAAAGTTTTTTATCCTCAAGAACGATGTTTGAAGCGGGTACTTTAAGTTTTGTGGCGGCCATTTCGCGGAGATGTTCAGCTGCTTTAAGAGCTGCATCCCTTACTGCAGGGGCAACCGAAGGAGTCGTCAAACTTCCTCCCGAGATCGGAGCCCAGGGATAGTCAGAGTTTCCCAATTTTATCGTGATGTCTTCAGGATCTAATCCCAGTGTTTCGGCTGCGACCACGGCCATATGAGTTCTTGTCCCGCATCCGATATCCTGGGTGCCGCATATGGCTTCCACACTTCCATCCGGATGCAGCTTAATGTCAGCCAAGGTGCCGGGCACTCCTGCTCCCCACCAGATACCGCTGGCCATCCCAATTCCTCTTCTCATCCTTCCTGTCCCATCTCCTGGAGTTTTATTTCTTCTTTCCCATCCGATCTCTTTTGCCCCGATTTCATAACATTGGTCCAGTCCTTTGGAGGAGTAGGGTATTCCTGTATCTCCTTGATTTTTGGTGGTATAATTCTTTTTCCGCAATTCCAAAGGGTCCATGCCGGTCTCATTGGCCAATTCATCGATAAATCCTTCGAAGCCGAAGGTCCCTTGAACCAGACCCGGGGCTCGTGCTGGCCTGGCAGGGCCCGTGTTGGTGTAGATGTTGTATTCTTCCACCTCAACGTTGGGGCATCTGTAGACATCGATTATGGGTTCCGAGGCCCTATCCCCTCCACGAAGTCCGCCCGAAGTGTAATTGAGTAAAGTCAGAGCAGTCAGCGTTCCGTCTTTTTTAACTCCTCCCTTATATGTCTGGTTGCTGGAAGGTCGATTCCCCACGCACAGTGAATTGTCTTGGCGGGAGAGCGCAATTTTCACCGGTTTTTTAGCTGCTTTAGCCAGAAGCGCAGCCACGACTGTGTGTTCACTCAAGGAGAGTTTACTTCCAAATCCGCCACCCATGTATTGCTTTATGACCTTAACTCGAGTTGCTGGCATCTGGAGCTGTTCGGCAATTCCATCCCTTATGCTGTGGATTCCCTGGGTAGAATCCCAGATCGTAAGTCTTTCTCCCTTCCACATGGCAATGCTGGCGTGGGTTTCTGCTGGTTGATGGATTTCTATGGGTGTTTTATATGTGCGTTCGATGACTGCATTGGCTTCGGCAAAGCCGGCTTCAACGTCTCCACGGCTGTATCCTCGGCGTTGCTGGACATTGGGTCGATCGTTATAAACTTGAGGTGCTCCTTCTTCCTTTGCCTTTTCTTCAGTTACCACGAAGGGCAAAGGCTTGTATTGGATTTTTATCATCCCTAGAGCTTTCTCAGCTGTCTTCTCATCCACTGCAGCCAATGCTGCCACCTGCTGTCCTGCATAAAGAATGTTCCCCCGGTTAACCTGAAGAACGGCTTTCACGCCCTTTAAGCCTTCGGCTGCGCTCAGATCGACTGAAAGGACTTCGGCCTTTGCATGGGGAGATCTCAAGATTTTTCCTATAAGCATATTCCTGAGTGTTATGTCATGCGTATAGGGAGCTTGTCCTGTGACGATTTTTTCTCCGTCGATTCTTTTTGTGTGCTGACCTATGAATTTAAACTTTTCCTTTTCCTCACCAGGTTGGCCCTGGGGTGTATGCTTGGATTGGTCGCTGACCCATTCATCATACCAGGTGCCGCTGTCTTTTAGGTCGACTTTGTATTCTTTTTTAGCCATTTCAGGGTCTCCTTATGACTTTTGCGGCTTCCTCGACAGCTTGGTAAATCTTGAAATAATTTCCGCAGCGGCAGAGATTGCCGGATAGAGCCTTTTTAATATCTTCGAGAGGGGGATTTTTTGATTTTTTTAGAAAGGCCACAGAGGACATGACAAAACCAGTCGTACAGAAACCACACTGGTAGGCGTCTTTGTCTATAAATGCCTGTTGAACGGGATCGAGTTCATCCTTGCTGGCAAGCCCCTCGACCGTAGTGATATTTGCTCCATCCGCTCTTATAGCGAGATACATGCAGGAATAAACAGGCTCTCCATTCAACAGGATTGTGCATCCGCCGCATTCTCCTCGATCGCACATCTTTTTTGCTCCGGTTAAGCCAATCCTGTCTCTGAGAACATCGAGAAGTGTTTCTTGTGGTTCGACAGTCATGGTGAATTTTTTTTCATTCACAGTCATTGTTATACGTTTTTTGGTGTAGAAAGGAACTTCCCCTTTTTTAATCTGTAAGGATTCTGCTTTTTGAGCCAGGAGTTTAGGCGCGACGGCTGCTCCTAGGGCACCACTCCCGAAGCCTTTTAAAAAATCTCTCCGTGATAAGGCGTTTTTTTTCTTCTCCATTCTTACTCTCCTTCTGAGGAAAAGAATCTAGACAATCCTGATCAGGACAATAATCAGCACACAAAGGATGACCGTGACAGGAGAGACGACATACTGGAAGATCTTTGAATCACGTGTTCGAGCGATACCAGCTTCAAAGGCTGTTATTTTTGTCCCCACCAAGATTCCGAGAGGAACAGTAACCAGAGAAATCGCGACCGCCACATAAGCGTAATAGAGCGAAAGCGGATAACCTGTCCCAGCAACCACACATGCAGGGATAGCGGTAGCAAACTTGACTAGGGGGAAGAGGTTAACGGCCATTAAAGCTGCCAACCCTCCAGATATGGCCTGGCCGGATGTTTTTTGGATGAGCCGGTCTTTTACGAGTGAAACAATGACCAAAAAAGCAGCTCCTTCCATTATGAACGCAAATATTGGATTTGCTACAGCGCCGTGGATGATCGGTAACGATAGAAGGAGTGCATCGAACATTTTAAAAAGTGAGGCAATGAGAACAAGTAAGACAACTCCCAGGACGTTTCGTGATATGATCCAGCAGGCAGCGATGAAAAATAAAGCTACTCCAGTCATGATAGAGCCAGACAGAGCCGAAGCACAGGTTCGAAGCCCCATCCCTAAGGCGGCTTCAGACATTCCCCATACAGCTCCCAGCATGAAAATGATTCCTAAATATGACTTGGGATTTTTTTTATCCATGTTCCCTCCAAACTGAAAATTTCTCATTTCCGAAAAGGCGCTATGATTATAATTTTCTTGTGGGTCTTTCGCAACCTTTTCTTTGGTTTAGTAAGTATTATTACAACTCGCATGAGTAGAGAATCAAATATGAGGAGACAAATGGGGCTGACGGCCACCCATAAAAAATGTATACTAGTGACCTGATGAAGACTTTGGAGAACAAAATCGCCTTGGTTACCGGAAGCAGCCGAGGTGTGGGAAAGGAAATAGCTCTTCGTTTGAGCGATCATGTTGCAAGAGTTGTCATTCATTACGGGCGAAACAGAAATGCTGCGATGAGTGTTGTCGAGGAAATTAGAGCGAAAGGTAAATCCAGTGTGTGCTTTCGTGCCGATCTGACCAAGGAAAAAGAAGCCCAACAGTTGATCCAAAGACCGAGAGAGAGGATTGCCGACATCGATATTCTCGTCAATAACTACGGTCCGATATTAGTCAAGCCATGGGAAAATCTGGAGCCTGAGGATTGGGATCATATGCTCCACAGCAACTTGGAGAGTGCCTTTTATTGTATCAAAGCCGTTCTCCCCGGAATGCGGAAAAAAAAGTGGGGAAGGATCATCAACATAGGTTACAGTCGAGTCGAACAGCTTGTGGCTTATCAACGAATCCTCCCCTATGCCATTGCGAAAACCGGGCTTCTCATTCTGACTCGCTCGGTAGCCGCTTCTGTTGCTGCGGATGGAATCACCGTCAACATGGTATCCCCTGGATTGATGGAGGAAGGCGTTCTTCCTAAAGATCAAAATATCCCTGCAGGTCGCCTAGGGCGATTTGAAGATGTTTCCAATGCGGTTTTGTTTTTAGTGTCGGAACAAGCTTCTTATATAACGGGGTCGAATTTGATCGTATCCGGTGGCTGGAAAATCTAATCTGAATAATTCAGATCGGTTATCGGATAAGATTTGAATTATGAATGAAAAAAAAATAAAATTGGGAAAATGATTGTCTTTGAAATTGTCAAGAGTCTGCGCTTAAAACAGTGGATCAAAAATCTGATTATCTTCGCGCCTCTGATATTTTCCGAAAATGTCTTTGATAGAATTCTCCTCCTCAAGAGCGTATTCGCTTTTGTTCTCTTTTGCCTGGTATCCGGTGCTGCGTATATTCTGAATGATATCAAGGATTTGGAAGAGGACAGACTTCATCCTCTTAAGTCTAAAAGACCTCTGGCATCAGGAAGGCTGAAGAAAAGCCTGGCCCTGTTCACGTTCTTTTTTCTCGTAATCCTAAGCTTAATGGGAGCTTTTCTCATCAATATCTTTTTCTGCATAGCACTCGGAGTATACTTAGTGCTTCAGGTTTCCTATTCTTTCTGGCTTAAACATGTTGTCATCCTTGATGTCTTTCTAATCGCCACAGGTTTTCTTATAAACGGCGGCATGAGCTTATCCTCTTGAATGAGTCAGCAGGGATTCACCGTCCCATTCTCAAGGAGTACAATCCTCACCTGCTCGATCAGATGATCGCTGTTGTGACGGCATCAACCGTCATCTCTTATTGCCTTTATACCATATCGAGCGAGACGATTGAGAAATTCGGAACGAGGAATCTGATTTTCACGGTGCCTTTTGTTTTGTATGGAATCTTTCGCTATCTTTACTTGGTGCACCAAAAAAATGAAGGGGGAAGCCCGGAACTCTTGATCATTACGGATAAACCTCTTCTTATCGATGTCTTTCTTTGGATTGCCACCGCCATACTGATCATCTATATTTGAGTTAAGGAGATCTATGTCTGCAAAAGTTGTTGTCTTGAGAACCTCGCCAAAAACGGTGCTCGAGGATTATCAGCATCTCCTGCATCTTGCTGAGTTGGAAACATTCATCTCCAAGGACAGAGACACGTTGATCAAGCTCAACCTGTCTTGGACCAAGTATTTCCCTTCCTGTTCCAGCCAACCGTGGCAGTTAGAGGGTGTCATCCAAGCCCTTCTACGGAAGGGCTACGAGAGGGAACGCTTATTCCCGGTTGAGAATAAAACTGTGGTGACCAATCCTATCAAGGGTGCCAGCAATAACAGGTGGACTTCTGTCCTCAAAAAATATGGAATATCTTTTTTCGATTTGACCAAGGAGGAATGGGAAGCTTATCCCTTCAAAGACAAACTGTTGAGGATGAATCAGGTCTTCCCAGAAGGTTTTGAGATACCCAAAATGTTTAGGGGGAAGAACATCATCCATCTCCCCACGATAAAAACCCATGGTCATTCTGTAACGACCGGCGCAGTGAAGAATGCCTTTGGCGGTCTATTAAAGCAGGTCAGGCATTATGCCCACAAATACATCCATGAAATCTTGGTTGACTTGATGATCATGCAGAAGGAGCTTCATCCTGGTATTTTTTGTGTTATGGACGGAACCGTCTGTGGTGACGGAGCAGGACCACGTACGATGAAACCTCGCATAGGAAATATCCTGCTCGCCAGCGGTGACTCTGTGGCCGTTGATTCTGTTGCGGCAAAGATCATGGGATTCGATCCCATGTCTATCCCATACATTCGTAAGTGTCATGAGCGTGGACTGGGGGTTGGAAATCCCCCTGAGATCGAAATCATCGGAGAAGATATTTCTGAAATCAATTTCCATTTCAAGACAAAAAAAAGCCTTGTCATATGGGGCGATCAGATGTTGCGGATTGGATTCTTAAGGTTTCTGGAAAAAATCCTCCTCAAATCCCCTCTTGTCGTATGGGCTCCGCTCGCCAGCAACATTTACCATGATTGGCTGTGGTATCCGACCGTGGGAAGAAAAAGAATCAGGTCATTTGCTCGAACGGATTGGGGCAAGTTGTGGCAGAGCTACAAACGGGGCTAAATCCCTGTTGCCTTACTTTTCAGCCTGTGCGCCCGGAGTGAATTTCAGTCCGAAGCCATCCGTTAAAGCAAATCGAATATTATTTAGGAATCCTCTTGCATCCACAGGCCCCTGGATATGGAGGAGAAGGGAATGGATGTTCTCGCTGTTTTCTTGAATCCAGAGGAAGCTTCCTGAATATTGGCTGATGAGATTCTCTTGGTATTTAAGTCGAAAAAGTTCCTGGTTTTCTTTGGAGGCATGCGGATACCAAAACTGTTTTAAGAAGAAGAGGAAATCGGCATGATCGGGGAGATTTTCTTTCTCAAGCTGATTCAAATAATTTGATATTTGGACATCCAAGTCTTTTTTAAAATCGTCCTTAAGAATGAAATCGAATTTTTTGAGTGTTTTTGCTGATAAATCCCACAACACGCCAAATTGAGAGTTTGCCAGCTTATTCCAGAGGGGAAAGGGAGTGTCGTGAAAGGTGAGTTGTTTGTAAACCAGATATCCAAAAGGAGCATATTTCTCATGGCCTGGACGCCTTCTTCGAGGGAGGTCAATTCGGGAGATGACAGGGTCGGTCAGCCCCAGCTTATCCAGGACGTAAACATGCTGTCCGGCATAGAATCCTGTGAATCCGACATTCTTGTAGCCGATGCGTATATTGAGTTTTGCATTCTCGGATAAGTTTCTGTAGTTGATACCGATTGTTTTCCACATTAGAATCAGAGTATCAGTGAAAAGATGCTTGAGCGGTATGATGTTCTCTTTGTAATAGAAGGAACGCTCATCTGATATGCCGTAGTTGAAGAGTTTTCCCCTTTGTTGGACAGGAGTTATATGGAGAGAAAGAAAGAACAGAATAAGGAATAGAGCCATAAATATATTTTTTAAAGCAATTTTATTTTCAAAGAACCTATCGAAAATTCCTGTTAAAGAGAGGGTTATCAGGAGAAATGCAGGAAGCAGGAACCTTCCGTGCATAAAATCTCCACCCCCTCGAATCACGAAGAATCCATGTATCAATCCCGAGAAAAGAATCATGCTTCTGGCTTTAAAATTCCTTTGGTGCCTGCTCAAGTAAAGCCCGAGAATGACGAGAAAGAGAATGAGGAGGAAAAGACTGCCCTGACAGAAATCCCAAAGATATTTTATTCCCTGAGAGAGGTGTGCCCCTGAGCCTGACTTTGCATAGAAAGGATTGGGAAAAAGTGCAGCATAATAGCCCATCCGAAAGATTTGATATCCTCCCACAAAGAGGAAAGAAGGGAGGAGAAACAGACTGAGATGCTTCAGTCCAGCTCTTTTTCTCACCACTTCATATAGATAAAGTAGGAAAATCAAGATCAGGAAAATTCCAAAATCTGGACGATTGAGCGTCAAGAGGGCACAAATCGAACCGGTTTCGATCGGCTGCTTTAGCCACCTCTCTTCTGCCAAAAATTTGGCATAAAGGACGAGCAACAGATAGCTGAGAGGAGTCTCCAGACCGCTGGTCCCGAAGTCGATGAAAACACTGGTTCCGATAAGAATCGCAGCGGCTGGATTGAGCTGCAGTCCAGACTCGGAATTCTGTCCGGAGCGTATCTTGAAAAAGAGTAGATACAGGGCTGCAAAAGAAGCCAGCAATCCAGGAAAGATAGCCGCACCTTTCGGGGAAAGCCCGAGCCACCGAAAAAAGGAGACCACATAAAACCATAACGGATGGGTGAATCCTTCCACCCGTTCCTGGATATTGAAGACTGGGCCGTGTCCTTTTATGAAATTTTCTACATGGCGGAGAGTGATGAATGCATCCTCAGACATCCAGGCCCGGCGGAGGATCAAAAAACATCCGGTGAAGAAGAAAAAGGCAGCCAGGAAATATTTCCAATCCTGCGTGGTCCGGAATGAAGAGTAAACTGATAAAAGGATGAGTGTGCAACAAATGGAGAAAAATACAGCATTATAGATGATATTTTCCCAGGGAAAAATTTTTTTTACTTCCTCGATGACCACTTTCTGGAGTTTGATATCCTGGTTTCCGGAGGAATAGAGAGCACGGGGTTCAATTTCCTTTTCAACATTGATTCGAAAAGAAATCTCCTCTTTTTTGGGAAAGGTTTGCAGGTGAACCGCCTGTGATAGCAGTACGGATTTCCCCCTTTCTGCCGCAATCTGAAGTCTGAGATCCACGGGTTCCGAGTAAGGAGCATCCAGAAAATAGATCGCCTTGTATTCTCCAGGGGGGACTCGGACATATTCTCCGAAGGCAATGAATTTTTTTTCCTTGGAGATAATTCCATCGATCAGGGGGTTTTTGTCCTGCGATCCGAGAAAATCAGATCGGAAGTTTTCGAGCGAGACGGTGAATTTTTCTGCCCTTTTCTGGCGGAAAAAGGATGCGCTCAAAAGGATAAAAAAAAGACAAAAAAGAGTTGTTAGAAAAAGCCAGATAGCATGTTTTTTCATGACCTTCTTGCGAAGAGTTTTATAGCACATTATGCAGTCGTGCTCAATACATCCTCGCCGCCCGAATCTGTTGGATTCCCTCGAATGACAATTCGTGAAGGCTGGGTTAGGTTGGGTTGGGATCATCAATGTCGCTGCGGACATACCTGATGAAATGTTAATCTAGAAGGATACCCATGCAAAATGGAAGAAATCCTCTTTAATATTCATAAATATATTTGAAATTGTGCAATTTGGTATTTTTATTGCATACACATTTTATGAGTCACTCATTCGGAGGGTAAGTCTACCTGCAATATGGTCAGATGGACATAAAAGGATAGAGAAATTAAAAATAAAGCAAAGAAAACTGTAAAAAATTTTAACAAGTTTCTCTCTTATCTAGAGGATTCGGAAGGGGATATCTATGGTCTGTGCTAAAAAAACGATTATTTTTTTCATGGTTTTGCTCATTCTTTTGTTCTTGTTTTGAAAGTCCAAAAGGATGTAGGATGTGGGGTATTAGATGAAGGGTACGTGCGTCTCCATCAGTTTGGTGAAGGATGAATAGATATTTGGATAACGAAGTCTAAACAAGAGGGTATTTTGTGCAGCCGTATAAAAAAAGTTGGTTTTTTCGTCGTATTGTCCTTTGTTTTCTTATACCTGAGCCTTGGCGCCGATGTCAGGGACACATGGCATCAACCGGACAAAGTGATGGATGCGGTTGGTGTAAAGCCCGGGATGATAATCGGAGAGGTAGGAGCTGGACATGGGTATTTTACTTTTCACCTCTCCCGACGCGTCGGCGATTCTGGAAAAGTCTATGCCAATGATATCGCATCGAGAGCGCTGGCTTCTCTCCGCCGCAAGTGCGAAGCCGAAGGGATCACCAACATCGAAACCATCGTTGGTGAGGTCGAGGACCCCCTCCTTCCCAAAGGGATACTCGATATGGTCTTTATCGTCAATGCTTTTCATGATTTGGCCAAGCCTGTGGCGCTGCTCAATAATTTGGTCCCCAGTCTGAAACCTGATGCCTCAGTGGTGATCATCGACCGAGACCCATCCAAGTTCCGTGATCCAGCAGGACACTTCTTAACCGAGGAAGAAATACTGGAGATGATCGGTCAGAGTGATTTTGAATTGGATCGAATGGAGACCTTCCTACCTCAACATAATATCTATATCCTAAGAGTGGTGAAGCAGAAGCGGAAAGTATGATTTTAGGATTGTATTGATATTCAATTTGAAGAAATCCGGAAAGGAGGGAGAATATGGGAACAGCAATATCTGTACAGAGAAGACATGAAATATCTATATTCATTCTTTTGCTGTTGGTTCCGTGGACTGTTTTGGCTCAGGAGGAAGTCTTGGATTTTAGAGCGGACCGTTGGGTACTGGCGGATGCAGAGATTGTTGAGCACTTGGGACGAACATCTCTGATGGGCACGGCCTATCTGAAGGACGTAGAATTCGAAAACGGAGTTATCGAGGTAGATATCGCAGTCACAGGTGCTCGCTCTTATCCTGGCATTATTTTCCGGATGCAGTCCCCACTGAACTACGAAAGGTTTTACATTCGTCCGCATAGAGCTGGAATATATCCCGACGCTCTTCAGTACACACACGTAGTCAATGGTGTGGCAAGCTGGCAGCTTTGTCAGGGAGAGGGATACACGGCTGGAACCGCTATCCCTGAGAATCAGTGGATCCATCTCAAGATGGAAATCTACGGGAGTCAAGCGAGAGTGTTTTTTGGGGATGCTGACCTTCCGGCATTGGTTATAAACCGTCTCAAACATGGGAGGAGCAAAGGAAATATCGGCGTGTTAGGTCCTAAGGATCAGACTGCATATTTTTCAAATTTCAAATATAGATTGGAGGATAACCTGGAATTTGACCCGCCGCCAAAGGTCGATACGCCTCCGGGAATGATTATGAACTGGCAGTTGTCGCAAGCCTTCAAGGCCAATCAGGTCGATGATGAAGTCTATCCAGGAAGACAAAACCTCCAAAATCTCGAATGGCAAAAGGCAACATCTGAGCCTTCGGGACTGTTGGATATCTCCCGCTATGCCCGAAGAACTCCAGGCGGACCCGATGTTGTGTTTGTCAAAGCCACTGTTTATTCCGAGAAAGAAGAAACCAAAAAATTCTTGTTCGGCTACAGTGACGCAGTGAGTGTGTTCCTCAATGGGGACATTCTCTTCGCTGGAGACAGCGCCTATCAATCCAGGGACCCTTCTTTTTTGGGAGCGATCGGATTGTTTGATGCCCTCTATCTTCCTCTCAAGAATGGCGAAAATGAGCTGTTGTTTATCGTTGGAGAGACTTTCGGAGGATGGGGCTTGATGTGTCAGGATGGAACAGCGGTCTTTCAACACCCAGACGTTGTGAAGTCTTGGGAGACAAACAGGGATTTTAAGACTCCCGAATCCATTGTATATGATGCCCAGCGAAACTGTCTGTACGTATCCAATTATGATGGATACAACCCCAGCAACAACCAGGGTAAGCAACATATCTCTAAAGTGTCTCTGGACGGAAAGGTGGAAAATTTGAAGTGGGCTCAAGGTTTGAATAATCCCACGGGACTGTCGATGTTCAAGGACAAGCTGTATGTCGTAGAGAGAGCAAATTTAGTGGAGATAGACACAGATACAGGAGAGATCAGCAAAAGATATCCTGTCCCTCAACCCGGATTTTTGAACGATATCGCCGTGGATGGGTCAGGACTCATGTACATCTCAGATTCGAGAAAACACATAATCTATAGATTTTCAGGAGGTAAGATCGAAGAGTGGATAAAGGGCGGAGAAATAAGAAATCCCAATGGACTGCATGTCTATGGGAAAGAATTGATTGTCGGCAACAATGGTGACAATTGTCTCAAGGCCATTGACCTTGAAAACAAAGAAATCCGAACGATCGTGAATCTCGGCCCCGGCATTATAGATGGGATCCAAACCGATCAAGATGGTAATATCATCGTTTCCCATTGGGAAGGGAAAGTCTACCGCATCTCCCCATCGGGTCAAGTCAAAAAACTTCTGGACACGACGGTACCCGGGATTAACTGCGCAGACCTGGAGTTTGTAGGTGAGAAAAACCTGATAGTTATACCGACCTTCTTTGTCAATAAAGTTATGGTCTATGAACTGAAGCAGGAATAAGATGGAATTTACGGAGGAGGATTCAGCATGCTGATGGGAAGAAAGAACAGTTCTCTTTTTATCGTCTTAGCTGGGAGTCTGATTTTTATCGTTTTCTCGCTTATCGGCGTTTGCAAAAGGAACTCTACAGATGAGAGTCTATCAGGAGAAAGCAGGGGAGTTCATGCCTTGCTATTGGTCAGTAAAAACTATGGCCTCAATTATTTTTTGATGCGGGATGTCTTTGATCAATTCGGGTGGAAGGTCACCCATACAGGTGTACTGGAAAGCATAACGGCCTGTCCTCCGATCCACGAACAGCTCGGAGTCCATCCCATCATACCTGACGTTTCCCTTTCAACGATCGACAATCTGGACGAGTACGACTGTCTCATAATCCCTCCTGGGTCAGGCAACTATAATCCTGTGCCCGATGCTTTTGGTGATCTATTGGAAAGCACTGAGGCATTGAGCCTGATAAAACGAGCTGTCCAGGAAGGTTTGGCTGTGTTCACCATCTGTTCCGGTTCACGTGTCCTGGCCGCAGCAGATGTCCTCCGAGGAAAAAAAATGGTTGGATCTCCCAGATTTGTGGATGAATATGAGGCTGCGGGAGCCATCTATTTAGGGAACGAACGGAATGACACTCCCCCGGTTATCGATGGGAACATCGTGACCGGTGCAAGAGGACAGTACTACAGCGTAGCCAACTGCCAGGCGATCGCGACGGTTATCGAAGGCCAAAATAAAAGAGAAGGAAAGCGGTCATCTTCAGCAGAGTTTCTTCAAGTCAAACCAGCATCTCTTGTGGCCAAGGATTTGATCTGGGCCAAAACATACGGAGGATCAGGAGCAGATGGAGCCAGAGCGGTTTGTCTATGTCCTGACGGTGGGTTTCTCATCACTGGATACACTTTCTCTCATGGCACAGGAGATGCGGATGTGCTTGCCGTTAGAACGGACAGCGATGGAAATATCATCTGGTCCAGGGCCTTTGGCGGTTCAGGCACAGAATATGGAAACAGAGGCATATGTCTGGAAGATGGTTACCTAGTTGTCGGGTATACCACTTCCTTCGGAGCGGGAGCCAAAGACGTCTATTTGATCAAACTCGATAGAGAGGGAAGAGAGGTATGGTCGCAGACCTTTGGCGGTTCGAGCTGGGATGTAGGGATGGCTGTGTGTGCAGCAAAAGATGACCACTACTTTGTTTGCGGGTACACCCACTCCTTCGGAAAGGGAGAAGAAGATGTGTATCTAATCAAAACAGACCGGAGCGGTAAGGAGATATGGTCCAAAACCTATGGTGGAGAAAGGCTGGATATGGGGAACTCAGTCTGTTTAGCAGACAATGATGGTTTGTTGATCGGAGCGACGAGTGGCTCATTCAGCCAGAATACAGATTTTCTCTTGATTCGGACCGACGCTCAAGGCCAAGAACTGGGGACAAAATCTTATGGAGCTGCAGGGCCTCGAGGTCATGGATTTGATTGGTGCAACACGATGATATCCGACGATGGTGGAGGAGCTTTACTCACCGGATATACGGATTGCCAAGATGTCATGGACATCCATGTGATCAAAACAGACAGGGAAGGAAGAGAGATATGGTCACGTACCCTGGGCAACAAACCTTTTTATGACTTTGGCAACGCTATTTGTGAAACCAAAGACGGAGACTTCCTTGTTATAGGAACGACAAAATCGATATTAAAGAGCGAGAACATTTATGATAATGATATTTATCTGGTAAGGATGGATCCTCAGGGAAACATCGTTGAGGAAAAAAGACTTGGCGGATCTGGGATGGACTGGGCCAGCTCTGCTGTCCCTGCCGGGAACGGCGGTTGTGTTATTGCCGGGCATACATCATCGTCAGGGAGCGGTTTTTTTGATGTGCTTCTTTTGAAATTGGAATCGATAAGGATAAAAAAGGAGGAAGAATGAGAACTAAGTGGATTGTCGCCTTTGTTTCTTTGGTTATTGGTGGGATTTTGTGTCTTGGACTCTCCGGCGATACTGCGGGAATCGAAAAAAAAGTCGTCAAACTCTCTGATCATGTTTACCGTATTACCCTTGACTACAGCTTGAGGCCGAATATCGGTGTATCTGTTGGGACAGACGGCATACTGTTGGTAGATACAGGTCATCAGGAAGTGGCTTCTGAACTTCTCTTGGCGATAAAGAATTTAAAAGAAGGGGAGATCAACTTCATCATCAACACGCATTCTCATGGAGATCATGCAGGAGGCAACAAATCCTGCGGTCCGAATGCTCTGGTCATCGGATATAAAAATCTCGAAGAAATGGTGTCCAAAGGCGTTCTTTTTCCTGGAAAGAGAAAGATCAAAGCGGAGAGCGGAAAGGCCTTCGATTCCTATTACGCAATGAATTTCAACGGAGAGGAAATCAGGATTATCCCCTCTCCAGGAGCGCATTCCGATTCGGATATGATCATCTATTTCACTGGGTCTGGAGTCGTTCATATGGGCGATCTCCTTTTGACACAGTCTTTTCCTGCAGTGGGTCCGAATGTCGTGAAGTATCTTGAGATACTCGATACAGCTATTGACTGTTTTCCTGAAGATACAAAATTCATCGGGGGACACGGTCGTGACTACACGATGTCCGATGTGGCAGATTACAGGGAAATGCTTTCGGATACCATAAAAATAGTTCGTGAAGGTATGAAGTCTGGGAAAAGCATTGAAGATATGAGACAGGAAGATGTCTTGAAAGAGTATGAATCCTGGGGAGTCTTTCTGGAATTTCTGAATACCGATACTTGGATCGAGTTTATTTATCAGAGCTATAAAGGCCAAGATTAAATATGATTTGAAAATGTAGGGAGGAAGAAGGATGAAAAAGCTCTTTATAATCTTTGGTATCCTTACCATGATTTCCCTATTATTTGCCGATGTAAAAAATCCTGATAAGCCACTCAAGGGAGAATGGAATTTTAATCCTCAGAAAATCTGGGAAATAAATCGTGTGGGGGATAAGTTATTTGAAAGGCCTTCAGAACTACGGGCTTCTCAGGACGAGATGCTTTATTTTCATGACTTTGACCACAAGGTGAGTTACATTTTTAATCACAGTGGCGAATTTATAAACTCATTTGCAAGACAGGGAGAAGCATCAGGAGAGGTGGACAGATACATCAACTGCTTCATTGCCGGAGATAAAGTGGTCATTGGCACACCGGACAAACTCCACTTTTATTCCAGAGAGGGCACGTTCGTCAAATCCTACGAGAACAATCTATTTGAACGATTCCCTTTATTGTTTGTATCCGAGGGTGAATTTTTATACAGCCCTAGGGCAGTGAGTAATATTGCTGAAGATAAAGTAAAGATTGTCCGAAAAAACCTGAAAACTGGCGAAGAGGTTGGGTTCGATGAATTTTTGATCTCAAAAGGAGAAAAAAATACTCAAGGTGGAAGGTCACTTGTGATATTGGGCTTGACGCCGCAGATAAAGGTGGGCTTGGGTCCTGATTCTAAAAGAATCTACTACGGACGGTCTGATGACTACTCCATCCACGTGGCTGAGTTGACGGGAAAACGGCTTTTTACTTTTGGTTTGGATCGGGAAAGGAAGACTGTGACCGAAAAGGATAAATGGAGACATTTCGAACAAACCCGTCTGCCGAAGGAAAGGATTGAAAAGATCCTTCCGAGCCTTCCTAACTTTTTGACGTATTTTATGCGGATTAAGGTTGTCAAGGGACTTATTTTTATCTTTTCAACCGAAAGTCTTGACAGGCGGCAGGAAAAACTTGCCATTGATGTTTTTTCTCCAGAGGGAAAATATCTGTATCGTTCATATCTGAAATTTGGGGATGGTTCACCTTTGTATACCCATGTCGAGAAGGTCGTCATAATAAACACGCACGTTTATGCCATTTTAGAAAACGAGGAAGGCAGGAATTCATTCGTAAAATATAAAATAGACTTGCCTCCATTTAAGCAATAAAATGTTAGAATCATAAATTGAAAAATCCTTCTTGGATGTAAAAGGCCCAAATCCAAAGTAAATAAAAGGAGAATAAGGGATGTCGGTTCAAAGAAAATTTTTTAACAGGCTTTTTTTTATCGGGCTTACAGTCTTTTGTATGATTGGAACCTATTGTTTGGCCACGGACGTTCACAAGGCTGCAAAAGAAGGTGACCTGGCCAAGCTCAAGACGCTCATCGGAGAAAATCCTGCTTTAGCCAATGCAAAAAATGAAGAACAAGAAACTCCGCTGCACAGCGCTGTTTCAGGCGGTTATCTGGATATCGTTGATTTTTTGATTGCTGCAGGGGCAGATGTCAATGCTCAGGACAGTCAGATGAGAGCGCCTCTCCATCTTGCATGCTATGACGGCCACAGAGAAATTGCTGAGAAATTGATATCCCATGGAGCCAACCTCGAAGCAAGGTTTGCCAACGGAGCGACTCCTTTATTTTGGACAGTCCCGGGAGGACATACGGAGGTGTTTGAACTTCTTGTAAAAAAAGGAGCTGATATCGATGTTAAGGTAGATAATGGTGCGAATTTGCTTCATACCTGTGCCTTGTATGGAAAGAAGGATATGGCAAAAATCCTGATTGAAAAAGGTGCCGATGTCAATCGGACTTCAGACGATGGCACACGTCCGATCAATTATGCAGTTGCCCGGGGACATATGGAGGTCCTCAAGCTGTTGATCGATAAGGGGGCCAATATGAATGCAGGAGACGACAGAGGCTATACACCTTTGCGCATTTCTGTTATGCTCGGTAAAAGCGAAGTTGTCCAAACTCTTTTAGCCAAGGGAGCAGATCCAAATAGAAGAAATGACGACGGGACGACTCCCCTCCATGATGCAGCCACTGAAGGCCATGCAGCGCCGGCCGAGCTTTTGATAGCCAATGGCGCAAAAGTAGACGCAAAGGACGCAAAAGGTCACACTCCACTTCATCTGGCTGCAAATCATGGGCATAAGGACATAGTGACGCTTTTAGTCACCCAGGGAGCGGAAGTAAATGTTCAGGATGAGAATGGAGACACAGCTCTTCATGGAGCAGCCTGGAAAGGTGATAAGGAAATCGTCGAACTGCTCATCGTCCATAAAGCAGACGAAAATGCCAAAAACAAGGATGGGAAGGCGCCGCTGGATAATGCATTAAAGCAGGGCCATACTGAAATTTGCGATATACTGATGGCCAGGGGAGGGTCTGGAATGGAAGATTCAAAAAAAAGGGAGGCTAAGATTCTTACAGGAAAGATAAGCCAGAAGGGGATTCAATCACCCCTGAAATTCACGATTCTGTATGACAATTATCTCCATAAGGAAGGGACAAAACCGGATTGGGGCTTCTCCTGTCTGATCGACGGGGCAGAGAAAACGATCCTCTTCGATACAGGAACTAATCCAGAAATCCTGATGCACAATATCGGACAGTTGGAGGTCGACCTGAAGAAGGTGGATCTCATCGTGATCAGTCATGAGCATCATGATCATACTGGGGGATTGAATAAAGTTTTGGAAAAAAATCATGAGGTCTCTGTCTACCTGCCTGTTTCTTTTCCCTATGAATTTGTAAGAAATGTTGAAACCAGCAAAGCTCGAGTCATCAGCGTCGATGAGCCTGTGGAGATATGCCAAGATGTCTATTCTACAGGAGAGATGGGGGACCAGATCAAGGAGCAATCTTTGATATTGAATACGGATATAGGATTGATCATTGTGACAGGGTGTTCGCATCAGGGTATTGTGGCCATCCTCAAGCGGGCAAAGGAATTGTTTGACAGGCCAATCCATCTGGTTTTTGGTGGATTTCATCTTGGTGCCAAATCGAAAGCGGAGTTGGAAGAAATAATCCGGAATTTCAAGGAAATCGGCGTGGAGAAATGTGGGGCCACGCACTGTACGGGTGATGAGGCTATCGGGATGTTCAAGAAGGCCTTCGGAGAGAACTATGTTCCTATGGGGACAGGAAGAGTTTTTGAGGTGAATACAAAATAACAGCGGGAACAAAAGGAGGGAAGAATGAAGATAGAGGGAGTTCCTTTTGTGGTAACAGATTGGAATCAAATGACCTTGGTCGAACATCAAGGAGAAAAGGGAACACACTGGCGGGTTTTTGAGCAGGGAAATATTCGAGTGAGGATGGTCGATTACAGCCCTGGATTCTGGTCGGATCATTGGTGCAGCCGAGGGCATGTTCTTCTGGTCTTGGAAGGAGAGCTGGGCATCCAGCTCAGGGATGGCCGGGAGTTCGTCATGAAACCTGGATCCAGTTTTCAGGCCGAAGACAGTGATATCAATCCTCATCTTGCATTTTCAGAAAAAGGAGCCAAAGTCTTCATCCTGGATTAAGAAAGCAAAATGATAACGTGTTGAGGAAACAGACCATGCACAAATATCATCATGTGGGAATCCCCACCACAATCCCAAGAGAAAACGAAGCCTATTTGGAAAAATTCAAGATGTATGTCTCTGGTTACGATTCGAGTCCCTATGGAGTAGAGTGGATGCGCTTTGAGCAGGATTCTCCTTTACCCGAACTTATCAAGACAATACCCCATGTTGCATTCGAGGTCGATGACCTGGAAAAAGAGATTCAGAACAAGGAGGTTTTGATCCCTCCCAACAGTCCTTCTGAAGGCATTATCGTGGCCTTCATCGTAGACAACGGTGCTCCCATCGAGTTCATCCAAATCGAAAAAAAAGCTGAATGAGAGTTTAGCCGATTTCCCCAAATCCGCCAGATAAGTATAGGTAGGGGATTGGTGATTTGGCATATTTTTTGCCCAATATTCATTTATGAGAACAGAAAGGAGACGGAGGTATGAAAACCAAAAGCATAATCGTTTCATTCTTGTTGGCTGTATTTTCTTATACAAGCTTATCTGCACAAGCAAAGAGTGAAAAAGAATATGAGTTTCAGAGCAGGCGAGTAGAAGAGTGGGAGAAGAAAATAAATGAGGAGCGGCAGCCACCGGAAAAAGTCATGGATGCAATCGGCATCAAGCCAGGTATGATTATCGGTGAGGTCGGTGCTGGAAGAGGCCGTTATACTGTTCATCTGGCGCGTCGAGTGGGAAGCGAAGGGAAAATTTTTGCTAATGATATAGATGACAGTGCGCTTTCCTATCTCCGCGAACGCTGCCGGAGAAACAACATCCAAAATATTGAAACAATCCTCGGAAAAGTGGACGATCCTCTCTTTCCCGAACAATCTCTAGATATGGTCATTATGGTTTGGGTCTACCACATGTTGGAACAACCCATACCCCTGCTGAAGAACCTGAAATCCAGCCTGAAACCTGGAGCAACTGTGATCATCCTAGATCCTCCCGACGAAGAAATCGATGAGGAAATCAAGGAGTTGAAGGGAAAAATAGATCCGGATAGGCCCACAATAAAGGAGAGAATAGAAAAAGGTGGCGCAGAAGCTGGCTTTGAACTAGTTCGTATGGAAACCTTCCTACCCAAGGATACGATTTATATCCTTAAAGTAAAAAATCCCTGATAAGTGGTTAACAAAATTTCTTGATAATATAGATGTGTCTGGGGATTATCAGATCTTCACGAAACTTCCCCTGTATCGGAGTAAAGAGGAAGTAAAATTTGCTGTGCCTTCTTCAATCCAGCCAGTCTATTCCGCTTTCTCTCTCGATCAATGAATTGGTTATTCTTTTTCCTTCGACTTAAGCTCCATGCCGAGTTGTTGCATCCATCCAAGAACGTCCGCTTCTTCTCTGACCTCGACGAGCTTCCCGTCCTTGATATGGGCCATCCAGAGAGCCCCGGTCTCGAACGTCTTCCCCGTCGGCTGGAGACCCTGATATTCGCCCTTGTGTGTCCCGCTGACCGAGAACCTGACCAAGACCGTATCGCCACTGGCGACCATCTCGACGATATCCCAGCGGATGTCGGGAAATGCAGCCCAAAGTAGCTTGACGAATCCCGCTTCCTGTTCCCGGGTCAGGGCTGTTGGATTGTTCGCAGGGAAATACCAGCCATACTCGGGGGCGTATAATTCCTGATAAACGGCCTCGTTTTGCTTATTCAATTCGTCGAATGTCCGCCTGACAAGGGCCCTGTTTTCTTCCTCAAGCGCCGCCTGGGCTCTGAACTCTTCAAGCTCTGCCATCGCTTCCTTGTCCTGGCAGCCGACCAGAAAGCATAAAATCAGAGCTAAAGGTAGAATCATGCAAAGTTTTTCCATGGTACCTCCTAGAAAATGATAATTGTTATGTAGAGGTCAGTTTTGACTTCACTCCTTTTTTAGTGGTGGCAATAGCGGATTGTTACTGTTCCAGATATCAACCTCTATAAGCCAAGAACCGTCCTGCTGCTTGCGTCTAATTTCTATCCATTTTCCCATATCTTTTATTGGCTCCTGAACTCCTTCTGGTTGTATTGATAACTCATATGTTCCTCGTACCACAGCTAAATCCCCATATCCATACACTTCATCGACACTAGCAATAAATTCTTTGACTGGCGGATACACCTCTTTACTGGCACGTATGGCATCTTTGCCCTGAATTATATGTTGATTAGGGGGCATGACAATCGCATCTTCCGCATAAAAATTGGACACAGCAACCAAGTCCATAGCTGTCGCAGCTTTCGCAAACTCAGCTGTCATGGCATTATTCGCCTCTACATCTTCTTCTGTTAGTGCCGCGACCATTGCTTCCTCAGCCACCTCTTCACCCTGCTGGCACCCAAAAGTAAAACAAAGCAGAAAGACCAAAGGCAAAATCATGAGTAATTTTTTCATTGAATCCCTCCCAATTATTTTTTTACTTTTATATATGTCTTAAAGCGATACCACCAGCTAACTTTTTTCCAAACTCAAGTCCTCACACTTCAAAATTTTCCCACTCGTGCTTGACTCTCTTCATGAGCTTCTTGAAACGAGGCTCACTACGGATGTTTTCGAGGAAAGGATCGAGCTCTGCGAAAAGAGGATAGTTGATGAATCCACGATCCACAGCATGTTCCAGCCATCTCATTGCCTCATCTCTCTCATCCAGCAATGCAAAACATTCTGCTCCATATCAGGGCAAGTGGAAATCATTCCAGGTCCATTTCTTAGCATCTTCAGTGAATACGGCATAGGCTTCTTTCTTTTTTTTCTGAAAGGCAAATTTAAGATCAGTTGAGTCACGGCGTGCCCTGGTGCCTCTTCGGCAAATTCATCAATGAATTTATTCGCTTCATCAACGCGATGATTCCATAAGAGAAGCTGGACAAAATACCATTTTGCAATTAAACTGTCAGGCTCCATTTGTCTCTATTTATCGAAATATTCCAAGGCAAGATCCCATCCAATTCATAAACGCGGGAAATGCCTGGCTGATTGGCGTGAGAGGATCAATTTCTAACGCCTTTTTGACCAGCGGTCGCGCCGCTGATTTATTCCCCAGATATACCGTTAGGACGGGGATCAGCCAAAGCAAGGTATCCCAATCATTGGGATCAGAAATATAAGCTTGTTTAAGGTGTTTGTATGCTTCGAAGACATTCTCCCGTTTGAGTTTGACCAATCCAATTAACCTGTGACCGTAGGAAGAGTCAGGATCGAGCTTAAATATTTTGTTGGCGTATTCTTCAGCCGGTTTCAAGACCTCAACTTTTTTCTCCGCTTCAGGAACACTTGCCGCCTATTGCAGCGATTTAAAGATGACCCATGCGAATCCCAGACAAAGAGCTGCTATTCCTATCAGCAGCATATTTATGGATATACCTGTTAACCTATATAACCTCTATTATTTTTAAAGCTTTTATTACTCGGGTATCCTTTCCAATACTTTCATGGTATTGTTTTTAATACTTCTTCTCTGGAAAATTTCGCTTTTTCTCCTCAGCCATTCTTTTCAGCTCTCTCTTCATTCCAGTTAGCCATCCTTTTGGAGGATCATATACATCATAGCGATTCGGCTTTCCTAGATAATGGCGCTCTACCTTGATGACTCCTTTTACCTCATTCATTCTTCTCCAAAAAAAAGAGGAAACTCAACCTCCCCCAAAGGGGGTTAGCGTTGTTTCCTTCTTAATTGACGGAGTATTTTTACGCCATTTTTACTCCGCCGATAGGCCCAAATCGCCCGAAATAGATGATTTTAACCTTGATTTTTACAGAGGTATAGGGGTGCGCTGCGCTTTTAATTATTATGCGACATATCCATATTTTCTGGGGATAAATCAAATATGGCGCTAAATATATACATTTAGCGCCATTTTATTAACACCCTTATTTTTGTGATATTTTAATTCCGTGATATCAGTTGGTGTATCTGTTCGGATATGAACGTATCGTATCCTATATCGAACACTGAAATCTCGTTTTTTTCTAACTCTCCCTGGCTTTCTTTCCGGCATTCTGATGTGGCATGAAATTTGCTCATTTACAGATTGAAAATCAATTTATCTTTTAGGATGTTCGGAAACAGGATTCATCATGTTTAAAAATTACATCCAGACAGCTTTCAGAAACATCAAGAGATACAAAGGTTATTCTTTCATCAATATAGCTGGCCTGACCGTGGGGATGGCTTGTTTCATCCTGATCTTCCTATGGATCTATGACGAACTGAACTATGATACCTTCCACACCCACAGCAACCAACTCTACCGCATCATTCTCAAGAAAGCCGACGATCCGGGTGACGTGGGAGTGCCCAGCGCTCCCTACATTCTACCCAAGATCCTCAAGGAAGAGTTTCCTGAGATTGTCGAGGTCACACGGGTCAGGACCCGTGCCTACCCCAGTGCTCTCCGGTTTGGCGACACCGCTTTCTATGAGCAGCAGTTCTTCTTCACAGATCCCTCCTTTTTCTCCATGTTCACCTATTATTTCAGTGCTGGGAATCCAGAGACGGCCTTGAGTAATCCCAATTCTGTGGTGGTGACAGCAGAGGCAGCGAAGAAATATTTTGGCGACGAAGATCCTATGGGCAAGATCATTCAGTGGAATAACACACAAGATCTCGAAGTGACCGGCGTTATAGAAAAGATCCCTTACAATTCGCACCTCCAGTTTGACTTCATGGCATCACTCCAGCTTTATGACAGCGAACGGCTCTCTTCCTGGTGGCGCGAGGCCGTAGCTTATGTTCAGCTTAAGGAAGGTGTATCTGTTGAGGAGGTCAACCGCAAAATCGCCGGCACTATTCAGAAATACCATCCCGAAGATGACTATCTCATCGCTCTTCAGTCTGTAAGAGAGGCCCACTTGAACATCATGCAGGGTGGCCGCAGTGACAGGAGGATTGTAATTATTTTTGCCGTGATCGCGGTCTTGATTCTGGCCATCGCCTGCGTTAACTATATGAATATCACTACGGCCCGCTCCAGCGTCCGGGCTCGGGAAGTGGGAATGCGTAAAGTGGTGGGCGCCAGACGATCGGATATTATCAAACAATTCCTGGGAGAATCAGTGTTCCTCTCTCTGATATCTTTCTGTCTGGCAGTTTTTATGGTCGATCTCTTCCTTCCTGTGTTCAACAAGCTTCAAGGGAAAGAGATGTCTCTTCTGGGCTCCGGAAATATCTTCATTTACCTTTCACTCGTTGGCATGGCTGTTGTCACCGGTTTTGTTGCGGGCAGTTATCCGGCATTTTTTCTCTCTGCCTTTCAACCTGTCAGGGTTTTGAAGATGGATATCGGTAGGGGACCGAAGGGAAAGAGAGGATCTGCTCTGCGGACAGTCCTGGTAGTCAGCCAATTTTCTGTATCGGTGCTGCTGATCATTATGACTGTGGTTGCCTCTAAGCAGATGCGATTTATCCGTAACGCGGATCTTGGTTTCTCGCGGGAGCAGATCATGCACATTCAAGTAAACGACGAATTAAGAGATAGCCATAAAGTCTTCAAGGAAAGGCTCCTGCAGGATCAGAGGATTCTCAATGTGACTTTTGCCTCGGCTCCTCCTCATTTCCTGTTTAATGTCAATGATTTTGAGTGGGAGGGCATGGAGGCGGATAAGGAAGTGGAGTTGAATTTTTTGTATGTCGACCATGATTATGCGGAGACATTTGGATTGGAGATTGTGGCAGGAAGGGATTTTTCGGGGGAATACGTGACGGATGAACGCGAGGCATATGTGGTCAACGAGTCGGCTGTACGTTTTATGGGGATGACAGATGCGGAATATGCTGTAGGGAAGCGAGTAGCTCTAGCCGGCAGAGAAGGAAAGATTATAGGCGTTGTAAAGGATTTCAACCACAAACCGCTGGTTTTCGATGTCTCTCCACTGGTTATGGGAATTCGACCCAGTTGGTTTTTCGACCTTCTGGTAAAGATCCGTGCGGATGATGTAGCGGGGACGGTAGCTTATATTGATAAGATCTTCAAAGAGGTATCACCTGCATTTCCATTCGAATATTTCTTCCTCGATGAGTGGTTTGAATTTATCTATTCTCCTTTGAGGATCATTAATACGATCTTTAACAGCTTTGCCTTCCTAGCAGTGTTCATCTCTTGTCTGGGATTATTCGGTTTGGCCTCGCTTCTTTTGGAACAGAAGAAAAAAGAGATCGGCATCCGTAAGGTCCTAGGAGCCTCTGTGCTGGGAGTTATGTTCCTGCTGTCGCGGAAATTCCTCAAAATCATTCTGGTAGCCAATCTGATCGCAGTTCCCGCGGCCTATTTTGTTGCCAGGACATTCCTGAACCTGTTTGTATCCAGGACAAAGTTGGATGCGGGAGGGATTGTGGCCACGGTGGCTTTCACTTTTGCCGTGGCCCTGATCACGATTAGTTATCAGGTCATCAAGACCGCCCAGGCCAACCCAGTCGACTCGATCCACTACGAATAATTCGTGACATTATGCCAATTTCCGAATTTTTCAGGTAATTAATCACCTCACGATGTTTCGTTCCGATTTTCCCATCAATTGTGTCGCATAATATTTACATTATGCGTCATTTTGAGATACTGTTATGTTTTTATTATCCCGAATCTGATGATACAATCTGATTTATTCTCTCACAAGATAAAGGGATGTTTATCTTTCAGTTTCATCCACGCGTTCATAAACACCTTAGACTAAAGTTGGTATACCTCGAAACAAAGAATTCAAAATTAGCGTACAATTTTATACTAGGAATACTTCTTCAACAGGAGGCATAAAGATAATGATGAAAAAAATGTATGTATCCTTGTTGCTCTGTAAATTGATTTTTTTTATCGCCCCAAATAATCGGATATTGCTGGCTCAACAACCATTAAAATTAACTCAACAGGATCACAAAGAACTTGTAAACAAAATAAGCACCCTTTTGGAAGAAAACTATTTGTTTCCAGAAATAGGAAGAGAAATCGGAGTTTATCTACAAAAAAAATTGCACGAAGAGAAGTATCATACTATATCCAATCCGAGGATATTTGCCAGGCAAATCACTTCAGATTTACAACAGATAAATCATGATAAACACCTCTCCCTCGTGTATGATCCTCAGCGAGTAAAAGATTTAAGAACCGAGGAATCTCAACCTTCAGAGGAGGAATTAAGGGAAATCGAACAGAGAAGAATAGAAAAACGAAGACGCAATAATTTTGGATTTCGGAAAATAGAAATTTTGGAAGGGAATGTTGGCTACCTGGACTTGCGTTCTTTTAGAAGCACGGACTATGCGGCATCAACGGCTCTTGGAGCATTGAGCTTTTTGTCGAACAGTGATGCAATCATCATTGATCTTCGGGATAATTATGGTGGTCAGGCCTCAATGTATTTGTTGTTGATCAGCTATTTTTTCGACTCTGAAATGGTCCACCTTAGCGATTTGATAAATCGTAATTCAAAATCCACGCAACAATTTTGGACGCTTCCCTATATCCCAGGCAAAAGGCTTCCAGATGTAGATCTTTTTATACTAACGAGTGAAAGAACATTTTCAGCTGCAGAGGAGTTCACTTATGATCTTCAGAGTTTAGAACGAGCAGTTGTTGTTGGCGAAACCACTGGGGGCGGTGCACATTTGACAACAAGAATGGTTGTTGATGACAATTTTTATATGTTTATCCCCTTTGCAGGATCCCGAAATCCTATCACAAACACAAATTGGGAAGGCGTGGGTATTCAACCAGATATCGAAGTTGTTGAGGTTGATGCACTTAAAACAGCACATCTATTGGCTTTAAAGGCACTGATAAACAAAACTAAAGATGAGAATTGGAAAAGGGAGCTAGCATCACTAATTGCAAAAATGGAGATAGAAAAAGGTAAACACTGATATTGGATATAGCATCCCCCAGTAACGAATTCATCAAGAAAACAAAGGACTGGTTCGACCGCTACATAGGGCCGGTGAATTGATAATAACTTCTTTTATTTTTCAATTTTAATAGAAGAATAACGTGAAATTAATTGTGCGCCACGAAGGCCAGCAGTCTTGTCGGTGTAAGTCCGATCCTAGCAGTTCCCTGTTCAGAACCCTACAGGCTGTAATGCGAGTGAATCCAGGAGTAGCTCCGAGATGGCGTAATCGTGGGTGCCGACCCTATAATTAATGGGGGAAGGCTGCAACATCAATCAAAGCATCAACAGGGGCAGATAGGTGCCCTGGCGCAGGTACTTAATCGACATTGCGCATCCGCTAAGGCGGATGAATCGGCTATCTGGGATTGATGATCCACCGGAGTATCAGGAGCGGCATGTGGGGAGGGATTGCTGGAGAAACGTGGGAGGCCCTGGTATGTCTCCTTAGCCAGGGGAAACGATCCGATATAAGGGTGTACCGAAGCTCGGGTCGGCATATCAGGGAGTCGGAGGAGGTCATAGTACCGTTAGGACTTCAGGGAAAACATAACCCTGGGGGAGGGAAGGGCCTCTGCTTTAGCCGAAGTCTTCGAGGAAGCGAGGGAGGTCATGATTGCCCGAAGGGCTAGTAACAGGCCAAAGGTCCAGGAGCTTCAGAGAAGACTCTACCTATCAGCCAAGTCGAGGGGGACGAATGCTGATAGGCGAAGGCTATCGGACAGCCGCTTGAGGAAAAACCTCACGAGTGGTTGGATGTGGCAGGGGGTGGAAACACAGGTCATGCTGTGCGCCTCCCCTTGACCCTACAT
>SMTZ1_10001036_pt1 | contig 49748 bp, 51 predicted proteins | sample DeeMarSWOR136_30_FD_25667 | JGI IMG/M metagenome (IMG submission 25667) | reverse complement strand
AGGGATGCCCGCATTGTCGGTACGTTCATGAGCGCCCTCATCGGCCTCCTTCCCATGCCCGGCGGGGCCCTCTTTTCAGCACCCATGGTGGAGACCTCGCTGGCCACACAGTCCGTGACCAAGGAACAGAAGACCATTCTCAATTACTGGTTTCGCCATGTGTGGGAGTACTGGTGGCCCCTTTACCCGGGTGTTGTGCTGGCAGTGGCCCTTTTGAAAGTTGAGACGTGGCGGTACATGCTCTTCATGGCACCCCTAAGCGTCTTGGCCATTTTGGCAGGCCTCATCTTTGTTCTCAAGCCCATCAAGCGCTCTGTGGAGCAACACGACGGAGGGCTTTCCTGGCCGGGGATAAAGGCATTCTTGTGGGAGATGATGCCTATCTCTATTGTGGTTTTTGTTATCATCGCTCTGGCCGCGCTTCTGGGAATCCTCGATCTCATGGGCTTTCATGTCGATTTACCAGGAGCCGTTTCGATAATGCCGGGGCTTGTGGCGTCCATTTTGTGGGTCTGCCGTGTCGATCACATTTCCCTTCAGCAGCTCAGGGCGGCTTTCCTGAGTCGGCACATATTGCCTATGCTGCTCTTGGTCCTGGCCGTCATGATCTTTCAAAGCCTGCTCATCGAGGGCAAGGCGGTCACATACATCCGAAACGAGCTCGTCGCTTACGGAATCCCTCTGATCCTGATTGTCTTGGTCATGCCCTTTCTCTCGGGCTTTGTCACAGGGATTGCCATCGGATTTGTGGGCACTGCCTTTCCCCTCCTCATCCCCATGTTTCCAACGACTTCCCTCTGGGATTACCTGTCCTACGCAGCGCTGGCTTACACTTTCGGCTTCATGGGCATGATGCTCTCGCCGGTCCATATCTGCTTTTTGGTCACCAAGGAGTACTATCAGGCCAAACTGCTGAAGAGCTACCGCCGCCTTATTCTACCGGTGCTGACGGTCATGTTCACCGTCACGTTTCTGTTTCTCCTCTCTAGGGCGGTTCATTTGTGAAGACCATGGAACTTTCCTGGAAACAGCGGTATTTGTGAAATCCCGTTGAAATGTTTTTTCATTGTGGTTTAATGGGAGCCACCTGGATCATCACATTCGAGAGCGCAGAAGGGAGCAAATCGTGGATCTCACCATTTTTGAAAAGATGGCGGCTCCGGATCTTCGAAAATATATCGAGTTCCTCCTCTGGCACTATCGTGTCATAGACGCCTTCTGGTTCCTTGACGTGGCGGAACGCTTTGACCAGCCTACAGCGGAACGGCTCAATGAGCAGGTGTGGGGCCGGGTTGCAGGAATGGCCGCCAAAGACCTGATATCACGATTTGGGATCAAAGAAAAAGGGCTAAAAGGGTTTAGCAAGGCTCTGAGATATTTCCCATGGTGTATCCTCGTCGGGTATCACATCGAGGAAAAAGATGATCATGTGATGATCTCGGTTCCTTCCTGCCCCACCCAAGAGGCCCGGTTGAGAAGGGGCTTGGAGGAGTTTGTGTGCAAGGAGATGCATCGGGGGGAATTCGAAAGCTTCGCAAGAGTTGTGGATGATCGGATTCGGGTTGAATGCCTTTTCGCCCCGCCGGACCCGCACCCGAAGGACATGTTTTGTCAATGGCGTTTCTATCTTGCAGACCAAAAAGAATGATGGGGACTCGGGGACGTCGTCCGCATCCCCTCATCGACAGAGAGAAGCTGGATGCGCTTTACGGGGCTTACAACCACCGTGACTTTGTTCATCCGGACCCGCTCGAGTTCCTTTACCATTATCCTGCCCTCCAGGATCGGGAAATTGTGGCGCTCGTGGCATCCTCTCTCGCCTATGGCAGGGTGGAACAGATCCTAAAAAGCGTCTCCTTGGTTCTGGACCGTGTGGGGCCATCTCCTTTTCATTTCCTCATGACCTCTTCTCCGGAGTCGCTTCTTTCGACTTTCTCCGATTTCAAACACCGCTTTACGGCAGGCGACGAACTGGCATGGATGCTCTGGGGCGCAAGGTGCGCCATTGAAAAGTTCGGCTCTTTGCTCGAATGCTTTCTCTCAGGTTGGAATGAGAAAGAAAGTACGGTCCTCCCGGGTTTGGCCGCTTTTGTGGAGGCATTCCCCGTAAAGATTGCCGGATGCTGGAGTGGTTTCTTGCCCTCTCCGGCCAAAGGAAGCGCCTGCAAAAGGCTCAATCTCTTTATGAGATGGATGGTGAGGCAGGACGCTGTGGACCCCGGAGGATGGGGGCAAATACCGCCTTCCAAGCTGATTGTCCCCCTGGATGTTCACATGCACAGGATCAGCCTGAACCTTCGGTTGACCAGCCGGAGACAAGCCGATCTCCGCACCGCCGTCGAAATCACCCGGGCCTTTAAGAAACTTGTGCCCGAAGACCCGGTCCGGTACGACTTTGCCTTGACCCGGCTGGGAATCCGGAAGCACATGGCACCGCCGGCTCTGGGAAAAAAAACCTGTGAGCGCTCTTTGAAAGGGTCTTTCGTTCAGCATAGACATTCGCGGTCCCTGTCTCATTCTTCAAAAGCGTATCCATCACCTTGCGTGGCGCTGGCCTGATCTCTGAGGGTTTAACGAGTTCAACGGGGTGTTGGAACGGTACATTCTGCTAAGGCTTCTCCGACGTAAACCCTCAAAGATCAGGCCAGGGCGTGGTTCTGAGGAATTTCTTTTAGGATATGGTCTTTCAGGAGGGGACACCATGAAAATTTTCATGACCGGTGGAACAGGGTTTGTGGGCTCCGCCCTGACCATGAAGCTCACCCAAGCAGGCCACGAGGTCACCCTTTTGACACGAACTGTAAGGACGGACCGGCCATTGCCTAAGGGGGTTTCCTACCTCGAAGGAAACCCCACGGAGAAAGGGCCGTGGCAGGAAGAGGTGGCTCTCCACGATGCGGCCATCAATCTGGCCGGCACATCTATTTTCACGCGCTGGTCCGATTCTGCCAAGAAGGCCATAAAGGAGAGTCGGATCCTCACCACCGAGAACCTCGTTGAAGCGCTCACACCACGAAAAGGCAAAGAAACCACCCTTCTGAGCACGTCCGCTGTGGGTTACTACGGATTTTGCGGGGACGAGGAACTCGATGAAAAGAGCCCCCGTGGCGAAGGCTTCCTTGCCTCCTTGAGTGACGCGTGGGAACAGGCCGCACTGAAAGCTCAGGATTCGGGCGCCAGGGTGGTCCTGCTTCGTTTCGGCGTGGTACTCGGCAGGAACGGCGGTGCTCTCATGAAGATGGTGACCTTGTTCAAATGGTATCTTGGAAGCCCTTTGGGCAGTGGACAGCAGTGGTTCTCATGGATTCACGAACAGGATTTGGCTGCCATTCACCTGTTTCTCTTGGACCGCAAAGAGCTCGCCGGGCCGGTGAATTGCACGGCGCGTTCGGAATCGGGAAATGACCACAGTCCTGGGCGACGTTCTGGGCAAGCCCACGTTTATGCCTGCCGTGCCGGGCTTCATGATTAAGATGATCACAGGTGAGTTCGGGTCCGTCTTTTTGCAGGGACAGAGAGTGCTGCCCAAGAAGCTGTTGGAGGCGGGCTTTCGTTTTTCCTTTCCTGACCTGAAGGGAGCCCTTGAAGACCTGCGCCAAGAGCCCCGATGAGGTTGCTGAAAAACGCTCTGCCTTGCATCTGAACCGTTTTCACAAGATCCCAAAGCCCAACGGGGGCGTGAATTCGCCTCAAGACTCAGCGTACACCAATCTACCAGTGAGGTTGGTTGCCGATGCGCTGCCCCATCACCTCCAGGGTGTCGCTCACGACCACAAATGCGTTCGGGTCCTCGGCCCTGATGATTCTCTTGAGCCGGGAGAGTTCTCGGAACGCAATGACTGTATAAAGAATTTGCTCCTCCTGCCCCGAAAAACCGCCGTGGCCGTTAATAACCGTGATGCCTCGCTGGATATCCTGCATGATCTTGCGTGAAATGTCTTTCCACCGGGGAGAAATAATGTACACCGCTTTGCGCTGACTCAGCCCGGTAACTACCAGATTCACCATGCGGGTTGTGACATACAAATAGACCAGGGTGTACAGGGCCTGCTCGAGTGAGAAAAGGATCGCCGCTGCCGCCAGTATCAAAGCATTGAACGCCAGCACGCTCGAACCCAGGCGAACGGAAAAAAGCTTCATAAGAATCACGGAAAGGATGTCCGCACCCCCTGCGGACCCCAGGGACTTCAGAATGATGCCGGAGCCCACACCGATAACGATGCCTGCCAGGAGCGCGCTGAGCAGTGGATCGTAAACAGGCAGTTCCACGTGGAATGCCTGCAGGATGCCCGAGAAGATGATCGTTCCCGCGAGACTGTAGAGGAAAAAGCGACCCCCCACAAATTTCCATCCCACAATGAAAAGGGGCACGTTCAAAGCGAAATAGAGCAACCCCACAGACAATGCGGGCGAAAGATAGTGAATGATCAAGGCAAGACCGGTAAATCCCCCGCTCAGAAATTTGCGCGGCACGAGAATCCCGTTGATCCCCACCGCACATACGGCACTGCCCACAGAAATGAGCGTCAGGTTCCAGAGGACCTGCGGCACAGATCTCAAAGCGGATTTTCCCTTTTCCGACGATGCGCCGGTTGTTTCCTTGCTTTTTTTCGCTTTGCCCATGTGTGCTGAATTCCTTTTTAATGCCCCGGACAAAAAAGAAGGCAAAAGGCAAAAGAGAGAACTTTCACAGCGAAAGTTCCCTCTCTGATTTCCTCACCCGGCACAGTGACGCTCTTAATGTCCAGCCCGTCCGGTTTGCTCTCAAAAAACTCTACGCGCCCGAGTTGTCCTTTCGGCTTGGGGGCTTGAAAGGAATGCGGTACATAATGTGTACATCATCCGTGTTCATGTCGTAAATCTCGAAGCGTTCCACGCCCTGGCTATCGATGGGAGTGAACTCGCCCATTTGCCGGTCCTTGATGACCGTGAACAGTTCTGTTTCCTCCGGATCATAGAAAAAGCCGTCTTCCGGCAAATCTTCGGCCGGAATACTGTAGACCACCACACAGTAGTCAATGTCGTCTTTCACCTTCTCTTCATGGCGGCAACTGAGGAAGGATTGATAGACAAGTCCCAGATCAAGGTTCTCTTCAATGACTTTCGCTTCTTTCCAGGCCTCAAGGGAAACGACTTTACCTCTCCAGTTTTTCTGCATTCCTTCTCTCCCTATCTCTACCTACAGAACCCCCGGCTGCACCTGCCCAGGAAGGTCAGGCCAACCTGCGGTTCGGCTTTCTGAAACATCAAAACAAAAAACGGAGTCCTAGCACATCAGCTGAATCTCCGTTTGTGCGATTCTGTGGCATATATATCGGGAGGTCAAGATAAAAATCTACCTCGACCGTTTTCTCCCCCTCTCATGGCCCCTGAACCACCAGCGGTATCCTATGCTCGGGAACCTTTGACCATTGATTATAGGCCCGCACATATTGTGTGTCAACAAAAATAGGATACAGCATTTTGGGCTATTTTCGGGTTAAGGCGATTTTCCGACACCCTGTTTCCTCATCCTTTTTCAGGCGTGAAACCCCTCGCCAGCCGAACCGCCTCAACCGCGTCTTTGCCGTAACCGTCCGCCTTGATCTCCTTCGCAAAAGCTGCGTCAACGGGCGCGCCCCCTATCATCACCTTGACCCTGTCTCGCAGTCCCCGAGATTCCAGGGTATCGATCACCGTCTTCATCTCCAGCATGGTCGTGGTGAGAAGAGCGGACAAGCCCAGCATATGGGGCCTCGTCTCTTCAACCTTCGCCATCAACTGCTCAACCGTCGTGTCCACGCCCAAGTCAATGACCTGAAATCCTGCCCCCTCGAGCATCATGCAGACCAAATTCTTGCCGATGTCATGAATATCCCCTTTTACGGTACACATCACGACTGTTCCGCGCGATTCGGCTTCCTCATCTTTGATGAGGGGCTTAATGAGATCCAGTCCCTTTTTCATGGTAAAAGAGGATACAAGCATCTCGGGAACGAAGACCTCGCCCTCCGAAAACATGCGGCCAACCTCGTCCATGGCCGCGATCATCCCTTCATTGATGATCTCTTGAAGGTCCACCTTGTTCTCGATCAAAGCCTTGACCAACTGCTCTATTTCGCCATGCTTCCCTTTGATCACCGCCTCTTTTATCGCTCCCAGCTCATGAGCCATTGTCTTTGTCCTCCTCAAGGATTCAACACTCTCTTTTCGTACCTCGCGCCTTGAGCATTCGGCCTTGGTCTAATATCCCTCATGGGCCGCAGCAACAATCGCCTTCAGGTTTTCCATGGGCGTTGCAAGGGGAATCGCGCACTCCGGGCAGATAATGTTGACCCCGGCCTCAATGGCGTAGCGGGCTTGTGCGTGCACATCGTCCGGGGTTCCCTGATAAAGGACCTGGGGATTGTTCACACATCCCGCAAGGGAGAGAAGACGCCCCACCTTGCGAACCACCGTCTTGGCATCCATCTGCCACTCGAAGTGATAGGCGTCAAACCCCGCCTGGGCGAAGAGTTCCAGACGGTCGTTACAGTTCCCGCAAACGTGAAGGATGAGCGGTCCTCCTATTTCCTGGGTGATTTCCCGATGAAGCGGCAGAAGCAGTTCCTCGTAGTGGTAAGGGCCTGCGAGGTCGCCGGTCACATGGTCCGCCAGAACAACCACATCCGCTCCCGCTTGAAACTGCGCCTTTGCGAAGGCGACGGTGACAGGCATCAATTGACGCATCATTCTCAGCACCTTATCCTTTTCCCCCAGACCGATTTGAAGCAGAAAGTTCTGCGTTCCCGCCATGTGATAGGAAAGGGTCCAAGGGCCCATCACCTTGCCGAAAAGGGCCACCCGGTCCCCGACGTGGCGCCTCAAGATGGAAAGGGCGTCCAGCACAACCCGCATGGAGGGCTTCTCGAGGACACTTTCCGGTATTCGGATATCGGTAAAATCCGCGTACGGGGAGCTCTTGGCGTCCGGCATCGTGTTCCGGTCCCCCCAGTGAACCTCGCAACCCAGGGCGGCCGATTCCTGGTGGACACTGTATTCGGGCATGACCGTGTCGAAACCAAGAATTTCATGACCTGCAAGGGCCAAATCAGCCATAGCCTGTGCATCCAGATGGGCTTCGGGAAAGGAGACCCCGGCCGCATCCATGAGACCGTGACAGACGATAGATGTGGGATTTCCAACCGCCGGCCTCTCCCCTTTTCTTCCGTTAAACACGGCGGACATGATGAGATTCCGTGGCGTGGATTTGACCATTTCCCCACCCTCCTGATCGCTGAATTCCAGAGCGACACAACAACGCATGAATTTTATACGATACAAGCTATTTTTCTAGATTTCAATGGCGGAGTCACGATTTCTTTGGTCTTTTAAGTCACGTGATCTACAATGCTCAAAAAGATCTCTCAGCCTGAAAGCTAGTCGCCGTCACGAAGGAACCCGCATCTCTTGAGGTAGCGGGAGATCTCTTTGTCAACCGTCTTGTTGACAGCCCTTTCAAAAGCCCCTGCATTGAGCTTTAAATAGCGCTTAACGGCTGTCGATGGAGTTCGAGTGTATGGATGTCGTGCTCGTGCAAGTCATCGTAGTCGATCCGGCAAGAAACTCAATTGCAAGTTCCCTCTGGGACGCCACGCCAGTGCCTCGATCACAAATGGGTTACCTATTTTCATAAATTCAACTATAATATGGTGTTATTGTCTTTAGTTTTCGTAATGCGGCTCAAGAGGCGGTGATTTCACGAGCGGCATTTTTCCCTGATGGCGGGCATGAGGCATCTTGCCGTACCCGGAGGATTCTTCTCTCGCTCAGACGGGCCTAAATCGTTTCAAAGCCTGGGTTCAAAAAAGTGATGTTTCTTGACAGCATTTTCGGCAGCTTATCCCAAGACCTGGCCATTGATCTCGGAACGTCCAGCACCCTGATCTACGCAAAGGGCAAGGGCATCGTTTTGAACGAGCCTTCTGTGGTGGCTGTCAGAAAAAGCGCCGCAGGCGGGCACAAGGTTCTCACCGTCGGCGCAGAAGCCAAGATGATGCTGGGACGGACCCCGGACAAGATCGAGGTGATCCGACCCATGAAAGACGGGGCCATTGCTGATTTCGAAATCACCGAAGAGATGCTCCGTCACTTTATCGGTAAGTTCCACCGTCGGCGAAATCTTATCAGACCGAGAATCATCGTCTCCGTTCCTGTCGGCATTACCCCGGTGGAGAAAAAAGCCATTTTGGAATGTGCGAAGTCTGCTGGAGCGAGCGAAGTTTACCTCATCGAAGAACCCATGGCGGCTGCCATCGGTGCAGGGCTGCCGATCCATGAGCCCACAGGCAACATGATCATCGACATTGGTGGCGGCACCACCGAAGTGACTATCATCTCTCTGGGGGGTATTGTCTACAGCAAGTCGGTCCGGGTTGCTGGGAACCAAATGGACGAGGCGATCGTGCAGTACATCAACAGAAACTACAATTTCCTGATCGGCCTTGGAACCGCTGAGATTGTGAAGATGACCATCGGCAACGCGTATCCCGGTGCAGCGATAGAAACCCTTGAGGTAAAAGGACGGGATCTGGTCACGGGCATTCCCAAAGTCCTCACCATTGATTCAGATGAAATCAGAGAAATGCTTTCTGAGGAAGTCAACACCATCGTGCAAACCATCCGGAGTGCTCTGGAGCAGACGCCCCCGGAATTGGCCGCGGATATTTTGGACAAAGGCATCGTGATGACAGGGGGCGGCTCCCTTCTCAAGAACCTGGACTTTCTCCTCAGAGAAGAGACGAAGGTTCCCATCACCGTCGCCGAAGAGCCCCTGTTTACGGTGGCGATCGGGGCTGGGAAAGCCCTGGACAATATTTCCCTGCTAAAGGAGATCACGGTCCATTAAGGACCCCGGACTCTCCCGGCGCCATGAGAGCCCCTGATCCTTCCTTGGACTTTGTCCTGTACTTTAGAAAAAAACTTCGGGATTTTGGAAAGGACCTCTGTTTATGTTTCTTTTGAATCTCAGAAGGTTCCGTCTTTCGGACAAGGACTTGGAATTCCTGGTGGAAACCGCCCACCCCGGCGTGTCGGACAAACCGAGGTTGAAGCAGATCATCAGCGAGGACGAGGAATTCAGGAACAGAATCTTGGCGGACGAGAAAGTGCTCAAACGGGTCGCCGATGATGATGAGATCTTCGTGAAGATCTCCCCGCTCCTCTTTTTCGAAATCCTGCTCAGAAAAGCGGCCAACGATCTGTCCCATCTCAGCTACACCCTGGAAAAAACGAGCACCATGAGAATCCCTGTTTTCGATGCCAAGGAGGTGGCTGATCTTCTAAACAATGCGCCCCTTCTCCGCTACCTGGCGGACATGCTCTCATCCTTTACGCGGGTGGAGAGTTATGCGATTTCCTTTCGGGCGAAAAAAGGGGTCTGGAGAAAAATACGATTCAGTGATCTGGACATCCAGACACTCATCAGTTTTTCTGAAGCTGTGGAGAATGAATATCGCCTCGGTTTCTACAAAAGAATTGCGGACATATGCCTCTTTGTTCTGGGCATATTTCCGGACTATGTTGAAAGGGAATACCGTTACCCCTTTTCAGGAGAGCTCAGACCCCAGATTCGCGGAAAGGAGAGGATCAGTCCTGAAGAATTTGAGCAGAAAGGTCGAAAGTTTTATAAACTGGCGGCCGAACACCAGTCAGCCGATGCGTTGGAATTGACAGAGGTTTTCTGGGCTCTTCACGAAAACTTTCTGAAGGCCAAGAAGCCTCTCAATTTCATTGCCGAGCGCTATCTGCACTACAGACGCCATCATGTCTTCGCCTGACCGGCGAGCAAGGCAACCGCTGGCCCAACCCCCTACCGCACAACCACCTGATTTTCAATTCCCTTGGATGCCAGTTCCCGGCGCTGGGTGTCCGCGCCCGCTTTGGTATAAAAGGCCCCTGCGTAAAGCCCCACATGGCCGTCGGCATCCAGGATCGCGTAAGGGCAGTATCCAAGTTCTAAAAGGGCAAAGGTTTTGCTTCGCAGGTCCTCGACGGTTGAATAGGTGCCGATCAGATTGGCGTATCTCGTGCGTTTAACTTTTGCCCCCTCCAGGTTCTTTTCACGGATGAAGGCCTCGGCGTCCTCTTCCTTCACAAAATGGCCTTGGAAAATTCTGTACCACACGCCCTTGTCCCCCAGGTCCACCTTAACCCAGTAAGGCGAAAGCCCCTGTTCTTGATAAATGGTAACAGCCCTTTTGGCGCGACTGAGGGTTTTTTGGGCCCCGAGGTAGATAGAGTAGGGGTAAGACGCGGCCAACCCCCTTCGCACGCTCGCAGGTCTTTTTTGAACCTGAGCGGCTTTTGCCGGTGCCGGTGCCGGAGCAGGTGCCGCGGCCTCGGGTGTTTTGTTCTTTTCTGTGGGGGCTGCCACCTTGGGTGTCGTTTTTGCTTGTGGCGGTTGGCTCACAGCCTTTTGGGCGACCGCAGGCGGGGCACTTTTCTTCACAGCCGGCTCAGAGGCCGGTTCCTTTTTCGGGGCAGGCGCAGGGGCCGCTTTTTCGACCCGCGTTGTGTTTGTTGCCACTTTGGGCGACTGGGTGGGTTGAGTCTTTTGAATCGTTTTGGGCTGGAGGGCCGACTCCACTTTGCTTCCCTTCTGGCTGGCCGACCCTTGCGGTACAGGTGCTGGTCTTGCTTTTTTCACCTGCTTTGAAGGCGCCTTGTCCGGCCCCCTCTTTTTCTGGCTCATGGCCACTTTGGGTTCATCCGGGCCCATAGTCTCTTGCTTGATGGAGGACACCATATCCTTGATAAACCCCAGAGGCAGCACATCCCCGTAGAAATAGAAACCCGCCCCCAAAGCGAGCAAGAGAACAAGAAGCAGGCCCAGTTTCCGGGAACCCGATCCCCTTCTGGGTCTGGCCCTCTTCGGGATTTTGATCTTTTCCGGTTTCTTGGGCTTCACGCGTTTCTTGGGCTTCTCACGTTTCTTGGCCTTTCGAAACCAGCTTTTCTTTGGGGTTCCCTCTTCAATAGGCTTTTCTTCGAGTGGCTTTTCCTGGATGGATTTTTCTTCGAGAGGCTTTTTGGGGACAGGCGCTGTTTTCTTTGGTGTCACCTTCTTTTCAGCCGACCCTTTCGCGGCGCCGACCCGTTGTTTCTTTTCCTTCTTGGGCTCTTCTGAAGCGATGGCGTCCCTGAAGATGCTTTCGAACAACTCGCCGCTGTCAGAAAAGGGATCGAAGTCTTTACCTGGTTTATCTTTATCCTCGGCCATAAACAAAACCCCTGCTGGAAGTTCGCCCTTCAAAAGGGCACACCCAAGCCCATCGCCGAGCCGTCACCTCGGCACAGCCAAGTCCAATCCAGCAAGAAGCGTCGCTGTTTCAAGGGCAGCAAGAGACGGCACAAGCAGGCATATATTCAAAAATGCTATTATACCAACCATTTCCTCCTATTGCAACCTCCCGCCAATGCCACAAATCCACTTCTGAAAGAGCATATCCCGAAAGAGAGTCCACAGGTGTATAGCGTGGTCTGATCTTTGAGGGTTCGCGCGCTGTAAGCCCTGGCAGAATGTCCCGTTCCGACATCCGCTTGAGTTTCTGAACCCTGAAAGATCAGACCACCTCCTCCAGAGATAGTGGATATGCTCTTGAAGAAAGAGACAGGGGCCGCGGCGAGGCCTCTGAGATGCACGTTGAGCCATGGGAAATCCCGTCTTGGTGGGGCCATGATGCCTTGATGGTGAGAATCAGGAGAGAGGTCGCCCGGTGCGTGGAGAGCGTTTCACGCTTTTGGGGTGTTGCGCTGCAAAAGGCCTTTAGCCGAAGATCCTGGAGAGTTCGTCTTGGTGGTACACCGGTAACGGCCTCGTCACACCCCCTTTCGTGAGGCTCATGCCTGCCGCTTCATCCAGCAATTCACCGATCCGGGCGGCAGGAATACCCTGTTTTGTAAGAGACCGGATGAGAGCATCCGCGGCCTCCCGAGAAACAGCGATGATGAGGGAGCCGGAGGCGAAAGTGCCGAGAGGGCTTACGTGGTAATGCTCACAGAGCTTCCGCGTCTCTTCCGTCACAGGTATGGCATCCTCATAGACAGCCACGCCCAAGTGGCTTGCTGTAGCCATCTCAAAAATGCCCGTTGCAATGCCCCCTTCGGTGGGGTCGTGCAAGGCATGAACCTCCTCAAAAGCCGCAGCAATCCCTGCCTCCTTGACCACACTGATCCCAGGATTGTGAAGGTAGTTCTGGGCCTTGAGGATGGTCTCATTGGGCAAGAAAGCAGCCAGTTCGTCCGCCTTTTCTGTCGCGATAATGGCTGTACCCTCGATAGCCGCTGATTTGGTCATCACAAGCGCATCTCCCTTCAGCGCTCCGGAACTGGGCTTGAGATGACGCGCCTTCACCTCTCCGAGCATGTGCCCGATGACGACGGGATTGTTGACACTGCTGGTCACCTCCGTGTGCCCTCCGCAATAAACCACCCCCAGGGCTCGGCAAGTCCCAGCAATTTGCGAAAAAATTTTTTCGATCTCTTGGACGCCGCTCCATGCGGGCATGAGCAAAGTCGCCAGAAACCAGAGCGGTTTTCCCCCCATGGCGCCAATATCGTTGGCGTTCACATGAACCGCATAGTACCCGATTTCGCGGGTGACATGGGTGATGGGATCTGTTTTCGCCACCAGATAGACCTCGCCCATGTCTATAATCGCTGCGTCTTCCCCTATCCCTGCGCCCACAAGCACACGGCCTCCTCGCTGGGTGTAGTCTCCGATAAGCTTGTTGAGGATCTCCGGGTCAATCTTGCCGAGAGGTAAAGACATGGTCATCGCGTCGGGCCTCCTCTTTCCGTTCCTTTTCACAATGAAATCGCAGAGTGATTTCATATGGCGCAGCTACGCTGCTTGGGTTCCCGTTTGCGGGATTCGCGAAACGATTTTCATCTGCTCGGTTTGCCCTTCTCTTGCCTGAATGGGACGAAGCTTCGTTAGCAATAATCCGATGACCCGCCTGAGTCAAGCACGCTCAGACTCATGCCCAAACCCATTTGTGGGAGTGTGTAAAACCCTGCCAAAAAATGGAAGCGTATTTCCCATTATTGGCGAAAATGGTAAGCACGATCCAGAGTCCACCCCCATCTCCATAAGCCGCAAGTATCTGGAAATTGGTCGTATGCTTTTCTTTTCGACTTGTTGCACGAATTTTGCAGAATTTATGGGGTGGCATGATCGGAGAGGTCCATACGTAGGGTCAGGCAGCACGGAGAATCCTTTGCCGCCCAACAATTTGGTTGCAATTTTTGCAATGAGCATTATTTTAGAATGCTAGCTGGGTTGACATAGCTGTTTCCGAAGTCTTTTTTTCTTCCACATAATCGGTATATCAAGCGATTCGGGCCAACACCAGACGGCTTTGAAACGTCCAGGAACAGGAGCATCAAAGCGGACTGCCAGAATGAAGGGGCCTAAGAAAAGATGAACATCGTATTCTTAGCTGGCAAAAAGGGCAAAATAAAAGGCCTGCACGTGTCGCGGGTTTGGCTTGCCCTTTTCGTCATTCCGGCCTTACTCTGTGCCGCCTACGTGACCTGGCTCATTCACGATTATCAGAGCCTCAAGGACCAAATGCGCCTCATGGCTCGATATGAAACAGAGAACGAACACCAGCGCCTACGCCTCGTTTACATGGCCGAAAGAATTGGCCGGCTCGGTGAAGAAATCGACGACCTGAAGGGACATTACCAAAGCATCAAAGGGGTGCTTGACAGGGTGATCGGCGACGACGCCCAGCTTTCGGGCATAGGCGGCTCAGAATCACCCCTTTTTAGATCCGACCTCCTCACATCCAGAACCCAGAGAGACCTTGTAAGGCTCATGCACCACGCCCTGGCGAACCTCAAGGTTCAGGTAGAGGACATAGAGCAGACCGCTGCCGGTGTTCATCGGTTTTTGACGCACGGCATCGATGCGATGGAACTGGATTGGGGGAAAGGGTCTGTGGCTATCCATGACAAACATGCCGTCCGGAAACAGCTCAGAACCGTTGCTCTCGAGTTGGGACTTGATCCCAACCTTGCCCTCGGCATGGCCAAAGTGGAGTCATCCTACGATCCGATGCGGGTCTCACCCAAAGGCGCTGTGGGTGTCCTTCAAGTGATGCCACGTTTCGCTTGGCATGAATACAACGTCACACGGGAGTGGCTCTTCATCCCCCATGTGAACATTCGGGTTGGGCTGACGTGGATGAGGTCGCTACTCAACCGATTCGATTATGACCTGGACCTCGCTCTAGCCGCCTACAATGCCGGGGTCAGTCGCGTTGTCCATGCGGGCTACACGATTCCACCCATCAAGGAAACGCAAGCCTATGTAAGAAAGGTGAGAGAGGCTATGAGCAAAGAGGGGTAGCCTCCCACCGACCGCCGATTCTTTCCCCGTCTTTTGTGCAACCCACCGATTTGAAAGTCTTGCCTCCCGCCTTCAAAGTGCGGTATAGGGTTGGCACTTTGAAAGAACGCTTTTTTCTCTTAGGGGCCTTCGCGGTCCCTGTCTCTTTCCCTGTAAGTTGAACTCTTGGAAAGGGCATAGAACCAGCAACCCCTCCCGATCTTGAACAACCAGGAGCGGCACCCGTGAAAGATTGCATCTTCTGTCAGATCATTCGAGGTGAAAAAGAGGCGGCACGCGTGTATGAGGATGATTCTCTGATCGCCTTCGAGGACATGAACCCTCAGGCCCCGGTTCACATCCTTCTCGTTCCCAAGAAACACATACGAAGCATCAATGACCTCGAAGAAGAGGACCGGTTCATGATTTCCGAGTTGATTTTCAGGGCCCAGAAAATTGCAGCGTCTTCGGGCATTGCCCCCTCAGGGTACAAACTCATCCTGAATGTGGAACGGGGAGGCGGCCAATATGTCTTCCATCTGCACATGCACCTCCTCGGCGGCTGGAAAGAAGGGGAACACCTTAGAATAAAAGACTTCGTTGCGTAAAACAGGAACAGCCCGACTCAGGCCAAAAAAAGGGGCTGGCTGGACCGGCCAACCCCTGAACTTTTCTGGTGGGCCTGGGAGGCCTCGAACCCCCGACCAATTGATTAAGAGTCAACTGCTCTGCCAACTGAGCTACAGGCCCAAGAGAAAACTCGGAAGAATGGAATGTTGGAATAATGGGCGAAATCAAGAGGACTCCAGGGCTTACCAGACCCCCAGTCCTCCACTGCTCCATTTCCTCTGCTGGCGCGCCCGGCAGGATTCGAACCTGCGACCTACGGGTTCGAAGCCCGGCGCTCTATCCAGCTGAGCTACGGGCGCGATTAATTTGAAAAATCTCTAGCAGTGATTGCTGACTTTGTCAATAGAGTTCTGGCTCAAAAATTGCTTGACAGAGCAAGCTTTGGCTATTAAATATAACAGTTTGTGTTTTTATATAAAGGATACCCACCCATGAAAACATTCGTGGCCAAAGAGCAGGACGTAGAGAAAAAGTGGTATGTGGTGGACGCTGAGAACAAAGTTCTGGGAAGGCTCGCCAGTCAGATAGCGGCACGATTGCGCGGCAAGCACAAACCGATTTACACACCCCACGCGGATACCGGTGATTTCATTGTGATTGTCAACGCCGAAAAGGTCGCCATGACCGGCTCCAAATGGGACAGAAAAATGTACTACCGCCATACCGGATACGTGGGAGGTTTGAAGCAGATTTCCGCCAGAAAACTCCTGGAAAAGAAACCTGAGGAGATTATCCGCTATGCGGTGAAGCGCATGCTGCCCAAAACAAGCCTCGGACGGCGTCAGTTGAAAAAGCTGAGGATCTATACTGGGCCTGAACACCCCCATCAGGCGCAGAAACCGGAAAAGTTGGAGATTTAGATGGCTCAAGAGAAATATCACGCGGTTGGCAAAAGAAAACGAGCGGTGGCTCGAGTGTGGATGCAACCCGGCAGCGGGGTGATCACCATCAACAAGAAACCCGCAGACGACTACCTGACCACAGAGGCGGACCGAATCCTGATCAGGCAACCCCTCGAGGTAACCGAATCCGCCGGAAAATACGATATCATCGTCAATGTGACGGGTGGTGGTGTTTCAGGACAGGCCGGCGCCATCCGGCACGGCATAAGTCGCGCCCTGGTGGAAATCAATTCGGACTTTAGGCTTCCCTTGAAAAAAGCAGCCATGCTTACGAGAGATTCCCGAGCCAAGGAGCGAAAGAAATATGGCTTGCGGGGTGCCCGCGCCCGCTATCAGTACTCGAAACGTTAGTCTCGGATATTCGGTTTTTTGTGCATAGGGGGAGTCATGAGTGACTTCCCTTTTTTTCTTCCATGGGGACACATGGATGAAAACAAGTGAAAGCTTAGCTGTATGAAAATTCTGCCCGTGTAGGCCATGGGGGTCTCTTTTCAAAAACGACTGGCATCGAGGAAAAGCCATGCAAAAAGGGGTAGCAAAGGCGGGCGGAGGACCTAATCAGTCAATTCCATACAGCACCCTGCGTGGATGTTCCCCGGAGGCTCTCCGCCCGCCTCACCCATAGCCTTACGCTGGTTACCGGGCAGCGACTTTTCGTTTTTGAAAAGAGACCCCCATGCCCTAAGTTATCACCGAGCTGCTTCATGAGGCCAAAAAACCTGCAAAAAAAGAATATCAGGATGGTTCTTCAATATGACGGGACCTGCTATCAGGGATGGCAGCGCCAAAAGGAGGCCCCGACCGTCCAGGCCATATTGGAAGACCGGCTCCACATGATGACCGGGGAGCGGATCACCGTGATCGGCTCAGGAAGGACCGATGGCGGTGTTCATGCCCTCCACCAGGTCTGCCATTTCCTGTCCCACACGAAAATTGATCCCCCCTCTATCAAAAAGGGACTGAACGCCCTCATACCCTCGGACATATACATCAAAGCAGCCGATTACGTGCCTCTCGATTTCCATGCCCGGTACAGCGCAAAAAGCAAAACATACGAATACCGCATCTTGAACCGGGAGGAACCCGACCCGTTCCTCCGTCTCTTTTCCTGGCACCTGCCGACACAGTTGGAAAAGGACGTTATGAGACAATGTCTCTCGGCCCTATCGGGCCGACATGACTTCTCCTCCTTTAGATCCTCAGGGAGCGGGAATACCAATCCTGTACGGGAAATGATCAAAGCAGAGATCCACACTTCTCAGGATGGCCTTCTTCGTTTCGTCTTCGAGGCTGACGGCTTTCTCCGACACATGGTGCGCAACATTGTGGGCACCATTGTGGACGCGGGGCGGGGGAAGACGGGATTCAATGCGTTCATGGAGATCTTCACAGCCAGGGACCGGCGCCTCGCAGGTCTCAAGGCCCCGCCACAGGGCCTGTTCCTGGTCATGGTTCGGTATTGAGCCGGTCTTCCTGTCTTTGTCGACCCCCCTTCAACCCATCCAAAACCGTGGCATGGACCGCTCTGAACGCGCCACCAAAGGAACTTGCAGGCGACCTGCCGATTTCGATGCATGTTACGCGGCAAAACATCAATGCCTCTATTCCCAGACCCCGGGAATGACGGCCTTGCAGTGAGGACAACGATTGTCCTTGATCACGTTTCTCGTGATGCTGAATCCATATCGGTCAATCAGGACGTGGTCGCAGCTGTGACAGTAGGTCTTTTCGCCTTCATCACCGGGCAGGTTGCCTGTGTAAACATATTTCACCCCGGCTTCATATCCAATATCACGGGCCCTGCGAATACTCTCCGGGGGGGTGGCGCCCCTGTCCGTAAGGCGGTAAGTGGGATGAAAGCGGCTGATGTGCCAAGGTATGTCAGGATCAAGGCCTACAAGGAACTTGGCTATGTTTTCGAGTTCCTCGGTCGAGTCGTTCAGCCCTGGAATGAGCAGCGTCGTCACTTCGACCCAGATGCCCATCTCTTTCATGAGTTCAAGGGTTCTGAGTACGGGCTCCAGTTTTGCACCGCACTGCTCTTTGTAGAACCTATCGCTGTAGGCCTTGAGATCCACATTCGCCCCGTGAAGATCGGGGTATATGCTTTTGAGGCACTCTTCGGTCATATAACCGTTTGAAACGAAAATGTTCTTCACCCCTTTTTTGACAGCCAGTTGTGCGCTGTCCAGGGCCAGTTCAAAATATATGGTGGGCTCTGTGTACGTGTAAGCTATTGTGGCCGACCCTGAGGCCACTGCCTCCTTGACGACCATGGTGGGCGTCATGTCCTCGCCCCAAATTTGATGGCGGTCGGAGGGCATCTGGGATATGTCCGCGTTCTGACAAAAGAGACATTTGAAGTTGCATCCCACAGTGGCAATAGAGTAAGACCGGCTTCCAGGCAAAAAGTGAAAAAGAGGCTTCTTCTCGATAGGATCAACATGCCTGGCGATCACTTTTCCATAAACGAGGCTCACAAGGGTCCCCTCCTGGTTTTCCCGCACACCGCATATGCCCGTGGCCCCTTCTTTGATCACGCACCGGTGGTTGCAAAGAAAGCAGCGGACCCTTTGGCTGTCCATCTTTTCATAAAGATAAGCTTCTTTCATTCTGAGATACCACCTCCACATGGTGGAGCCTTTCCCGGCTGACTCCGCTGACGACAGACCTTCGCGCTTTTTTCAACGACACCTTCAAAGGATGCTGATCCGTCTTTACCCAATACCGCATGGATGCGTAAAAGGCGAGAAAGGAACTGAATGGGCAATGCTCAAGATACCACGGCCCCGATAGCGCGCCACAAACTCTCTCGAGAAAAGCGCTTCTCACAGGGGCGCAGCGCCATGACACGGGCACGTCCCCAAACGCTTTCCGGGCGTAGGATTTCAGCTGCCACAGGTTGAAAAAATTGACGTACTTGAGAAGGGACTGCCGAAACAGGCTCTCCAGCTTGCTGCACAGGCAGTACCAGGAGATGCTGTTCAGGACGCCGATAAAAACGCCTTTCTTGGCGACTCTTCCCGCCTCCCGCATCGCTTCCAGGGGATCGTCAACGAACTCGAGGGTATTGATCAGCGCAGCAAAATCGAACTCATTGTCGTCATAGGGGAGGTCTTCGGCCCGGCCCACTTTCAGGTTCGCCCGGTTTCCGAGGCGCGCTCCGGCTCGGCGGATCATATACGGCGACGCATCGAGACCGCTCAGGTCCAGGCCCAAACGGCTGAAAAAGAGGAGATGATTGCCCTCTCCACATCCGATATCCAGAATCCGCTCGCCCGGCTGCGGCCTGAGGAGTTCCGGAAATGCCGCCTCCACCAGCCTTTCCATGGATTGCCCTTGGGCCGACCCGGACCACAGTGCATAAAGCCTGGCAGATCTAGCATCGAAGATAAGGCTCATAAGGAACCCCGAAAAGGGTTGCTGTCCAAGAGACGGTGAGGAAATGAAATCGGGGCCTTCATCCCACCGGGCACATCGGCGTATCCAGTCTTCGAATGAGAGGCAAGAAAGGGAACTGGCAATCCGGTCGCATGAAACGCACGAGGAACTTCCCGTCTTTCGGTTCAGGCGGCCAGGAACGCGCAGGATGGCCGGTTACTGCTGAGAATATAAGATATGAGAAATGATGTCAACGGTTCCCTCCTTGCTCTGCGCCTCAGCCGCACGTTATAGCATTGAATTCAACCACGGGATTTGATAGCTTTCTTAGGGGCTCCAAGAAACACGCCTCCTCATGCAACCTTTGAAGGAACCATGAATCTCATCAAAACAGATGATACCGATCACCGGCTGATCACTCAGTTCAAAAAAGGCTCCGTAGAAGCGATGGAAAAGATCGTGAAGAGATACGAAGAGAGCCTCTTCAACTTCGGACTGAGGATGTGTGGGCAAATGCAAGATGCTGAGGACATTATGCAAGATACTTTTCTGAACGCGTTCAAGGGCCTTGAAAACTTTCGTGAGGAGACCAAGCTCAGGAACTGGCTTTTCCGCATTGCCGCCCATGCGTGCCTCAGAAAAAGAAGGAAAAAGAAATTCCAACCCGACAGGGAACTCCCCTTGGACTCCTTCTTACCGAGGGAAGGGGCTGATGTGAAGTTTGAAATACCGGACCTGTCCTCAGACCCCGCAAAAGAGCTTCTGAGATCAGAATTGAAGCAGGTCATTGACGATGCCGTCCGATCGCTACCGCCAAAATACAAGCTCGTCTTCAACTTGAGGGACATGGAAGGCTTCAGTACCGAGGAGACGGCCGAGATGCTCGGTATCTCCCTCCAATCGGTCAAAACACGATTGCACAGGGCCAGGCTCTATCTCCGCGAAAGCATCTCCAATCACTACAAGGATGACGGGGGCCATGCATAAAGAGTGCAAAAAGTATTTTGGGAAAATCTCCCAATACCTTGACGGGGAATTGGACGCCCAGTCGTGCGAGAAAATCCGTCAGCACCTCCTGGCGTGCCCTGAGTGCCGACACTGCGTTGATTCCCTGAGAAAGACGATCGATATTTGCCGAAATATGCCCAAGGAAAAAATTCCCGAGGAAATCAGAAAAAACCTCTTGCAAACCCTGAGAGACGCTTTCAGCGATAAGTTTAACCCCAAGTCGTAACACGTGTTTCACTCTCCTGATAAAAGGTGATCTGAAAGGCCATCCTCAGTGTAACCTTTTCCTTTTTCATAGATCTTGCACATCTGGGCTTTATGATGCTATTTGTTATGGCAGCGCTGATCTTCATGATTTTCAAACTGAGGTGGGTTGAAAGGCGCCAACCCTAACGGGAATGCGAGGGACAGATCATGAAATGCCGCTTTCACCCGGATCGTGATGCCGCTGTGAACTGCCAGAAAATGGAGATCGGTTACTGCCAGGACTGTCTCGACAGTTGCGAAGCCTGCACAGACCCCTGTACCTACTGCAAGTTTCGGCCCCAGTGCATCATATGGGAGCTATGCCGGAAAAGCGAAAAGCGGTATCGCTTGGAAAAAGAGGCCAAAGGAGCATTGGACTAGACATCCCCATCGGTCCACCAGTGTGATGCATCATAAATCAAGAGCCTCAAATAAGTATGGGCGTCGCAGAATGACCCATAAAATACCATTATGGCTTAAGGCGAAAGGCATTCTGTGTTACAGAACACGAGCACTTGATTGCACAGGACGATGACCTCAAAACCAAAGCATAAGATCAAAGGGGTCCTTTTTGATTTCGACGGAACCCTGACCTATCCCGGAGCCATCGACTACTCTGCCATAAAAAGGGAACTCCAATGTCCCCCGGACATGCCGATACTGGAGTTCCTGGAAACGCTCCCCCCCGACAAGCAGGCCCCTTTGACGGCAATCCTTGAAGCAAAGGAGGAAGCCGCGGCACAAGCATCCCTTCCCAACATCGGTGCTGAAAAGTGCCTATCCGCTCTGAAGAAGAGGGGCATCCCTATCGGTATCATAACCAGGAACAGCATGCAGTCGGTTCGCGTGGCTCTCGAGAAATTCAAGGAAATCAACCTGGAGGACTTTCCCGCAGTCATTACCAGAGAACAGGCCTTGCCCAAGCCCAACCCTGACGGCGTCTACCAGGCCGCAAGGCGCATGGGCATTTCAACTTCGCAATTGTTGGTGGTCGGCGATTTTCGCTTTGACGTCATGGCGGGTCATGCAGCCGGGGCTCAGACGGCGTTGCTTAAGAACTCGGACAGGTCGGTGATGATCAAAGGCGATCCTGACCCGGACTTTACGGTAAACCATCTCGAAGAAATACTAAACCTCATCGATGCGTTCCCATCCAATGACAATCACCCGTGACCCGGTTTCTTTGTGTCCTCCCACGCCCATATTGAGTCCGTTCTCGTGGCTTAGAAAAAGCGCCCCCAGTCTCGTGTCCCATAAATTCCTATCATAATTCCCAAAGAAGGAATGGTCAAAATTGGGTTCTCTCGGGGCCGTCGGGGGGTGGTCTTACAGACCTGCAACCCATATTCCCACGAAGCTTGTTGGACGCCCCCATCATGTCAATAGCGGCAACGTGCAGGCCCAGGAGATATAGGGCGTTTGATAGACATCTTCTAGGCCCGCCCGCCTCGCCTGAGCGGCTCGCGATGGCGGGCGGGGCTGCCCAGCAGCAGATATTGGGGACAGGGGGCCGTTCCAAAGGCATGGGAGGTATGGTTGCGGGCTGGACGACCACCCCCCGACGGCCCCTCGAGCAAGAAAGAACTTCTTCAACTTATTTCTGGGACGTGATACTAGGTCTTTTTTCCCCGAGTTTGCTTGATTCCTGGCGTTTTTCAAGTTATATTGTTATTCTTTTGGCAGGAAGATCCAGAACCATCCATGCATGGGCACTCAACCTTGAACCGCAAGACCACATCGACGATGCGTAGCAGAGACATCATAAGACCTCAGACAGCGCCGCGCAGCACAAGGGCATGCCTTGCTTGCGGAAGCAACAGCTTGCAGCCACGAAGGCGTTACTGTTCAAAGGAATGCCGGGAGCAGGTGCTCTGGGTTCTCTCTTTGTCAAAAGGGCTGCTCAGGGTATTCAATGCCAGGTATGCCGCCTTCTCATTCAATGAGCATTATGTTGTCCTCGATGTGCTACCCATCTGGTCGAAAAAGATCTCCAGGTTCCTTTACAAGAGGACACAAGGAAAAAAGCCCGCAGAGGATCTCAAATGCCTTGTTCTTCAGTGTGCCGAAGAATGGTATCGCATGATCAACAGCAGAAGCTCCAAAAGCTACGCGTCCCTGTTTCTTCTCCAAAAGAACCACTATAAAGGTATTCCTCTTGAATCCATCAGGCCAGACGAAAAAATTCGGCCGAAATTTTCCAAGACAGAGCGAGAGTCCCTGAAGTTTCTCGAGCTCAAGATAGAAGAGTTGCTCTCCGACGGACATGAGTCCAGCATAAAATCGGCCTACAAAAAACTGGCTAAGATCCATCATCCCGATGCGGGCGGTGATGCGGAAAAATTCAAGAGACTCTATGAAGCGCATCAGCAGATGTTGCTTTGGGCGCAAAAGCCTCAGTTTACATCTCGAAAAGCGCTCCCTGACAGCTGGTCCTATGACGGCGCGACCAATAGATGGTCCCCACCTTTATGAATACCCCTTCAAAGCACTTCGAGCAACGAGCGATCATCACATGCCTTCATCTGTAAGACACATGTTGCAGAGGAAACCCATTGAAGCATCGGCCCCGTGCAGGCTCGACGCCGGCGGCACCTGGGACATCAAAGCTTTGGCTCTCCCTTTGGAGGGGATAGAGCCGGTGACGATCAATATCGCCTTGAGTCTCAGAACCCGTGTGATCCTTTCCGCCTACAAAGAGGGTTGGGTCAGAATCTCATCGGACGGGTTTTCTCGTGACGAGTCCCATCCTCTCGCATCGGCTCCGTTTAATTCCACCTTCGGCCTCTTCTTTGCGGCAATTTCTCATTTCGGCCTTCACGGCATGGACCTCCGGATTAAATCCGACTCCCCTGCTAAAGCAGCCCTCGGCGGATCCAGTACCGCCCTGATTGCCTTGATCAAGGCCCTGTCCAAACTGGCCGGTTTGCTGGGCAAGAAAACACTGTCATTGAGGGAGATTCTTCATGTCGGGTACCATTTGGAAGACGGGGTTAGCTTGGGGGGCTGCGGCATTCAGGATCAGGCCGCCGCCGCTTATGGCGGCGTCAACCTTTGGAAATGGCGATACGGTGATAAAGGCTCGCCCTATCAGAGAGTGCGCCTTCTTGATGCCGGGGGGCAAAAGGAGATGTCAAAACACCTCCTCCTCGCTTACAGCGGCAGGAGCCATACCTCTCTGCGCACCAACCGGTCATGGATCAACGATTTTCTATCGGGGGAAACGAGAAACGGATGGATCGAGGTGAATGAGGTGGTCAAGGCGCTGGCGCCCGCTATAAAGCAAAGGGCCTGGGGAGAAGCCGCCCGCCTCCTAAGGGATGAGATGGCCCTTCGCCGAAAGATCACCCCTGATGCACTGATACCGGTGACTGAGACGTTGGTGACCCAGGCTGAAAAAATTGGCTGTGGGGCCAGATTTGCCGGGGCAGGGGCGGGTGGATCCGCATGGGCTCTGGGGGAGTTGGACAGGATCGGGCGCCTCAGAGGAATCTGGGAAACCACCTTAAAGTCCGTGAAAGGCGCCTCCCTTCTCCATTGTAGGATCGAATCGGTGGGGGTTCGGTAACGCCATGGTGTGACGGCGTTCGGGATGGGGTGAGGCTCAGTGCCTCATTTCTTTGTAAACGGGGCCGCATCCACCGCATTCAAAAGCGGACTTGAATTCTCCAAGCAAGGCGTTCGTGGCTTCTTCAACCATGAGCACATCACTCTCCGAAATGTTGGCCATATCCATATTCCGGACCATTTTTCTCAATTCTTCGAACTGCGACAAGAACCGGCCGTTCTCACAGGGGGATTTCACTTTTTTGTGAACATCAATGATGGTCCCGATACAGTTCGCTACACGCAAGCGGTATTTTTGCTCTGATTCCATCATCCCGGCACGTATAAGACTCCGGCTCTTCATAAAACAACGCCTCTCCTCGGATCTTTTCCCTCACCAGCACATCGATTATAGAAAGAGACAGGAACCACGAGAATCCCTATCCAACAACGCATTTATTCTCAAAGAGCTAAAAGAGTGGCAACACTAGGCCTTCCCCACTTCAGCCAGAGTGTCCATAAAAGGTTTGTAGAACTTCTCGTTCTCAGAAATCGCCTTTTTCAAGACGAGATGCAGCTTGTCCAAGTCTCTCGTGTTGACGACCACATTGGCACTCCTGGCGAAGGCCATCATGTTGTCCATGGTCTTGAATTTATCAGAGAGAAAAACCAAGAAAACCCTGCGACGCACAGACATGGGAAGACGATTCATGAAATGGGTAATTTGATTGTTCTCTATAGGCTGGCCCCCGAAGCCATCACTGAGCGCGACCAAGTCGAAATGATGAAATCGCAATTTGCCGATTGCGTCTCTCGTATCCGGGGTGGAAATGCACTCGTAGCCAAGCTGTTTTAGCGACTTCTGTATCTTTTCCGCATTTTGCGGATGATCGGCCATGATCAGGGCAAGCTTGGTTCCTTCCGCATAGAAAATGAGCGATTCGTCGCTACTGTAATCCTCATACGAATACGCGCCCTCTCCGGAACCTTGCGCAGACCGCACTTGCGTCAATTCCGGGCGAGACGCCCCTGTAGGCGCCGTCTTCATTTCGGGAGTCCCTTTTGCTCCCGCTTGCTTGCCCCCCAGCGTCATCTTTGCCTTGCACTTCGGACAGGTGACTTGGATCGTATGATCCTTTGGGATTTTGTTATCCGGTATGTTGAGTTTGGCCTTACAGCGCCCGCAGGCAAGCTCCATAGCGTAGTCTCCTGGCTTATTGGCTGTATTTTTTGGTGTAATCCGTGTCCAGCTTAAGACCTTCGATGTCCGTCGTCTTCTCGCCTCTTTCCGACTTCACAGCATCGATAGCCCGGCCCACAATGGCCTTTCTGGAGGCATAGCTCAGCGCCGTTTCTTCTGTGATGAACCCACTGCGATAAAGGTCGCCGATGCTCTGGTCAAAGGTCATCATACCGAAAGGCCGGCTCTGTTCCATCACGTCATAAAAAGTCTTGCCTTCCGCTTCCCCTTCTCCGTGCAAGATAAGGTCCTTGATCCGAAGGTTGGAACGCAGGATCTCGAAAGCGGCAACGCGGCCGCCGCCCACCTTCGGCAAAAGCCGCTGACATGCAATCCAGCGTACGCCGTCTGAGAGGCGGATGCGAATCTGCCTTTCTTCTTCCCTTTCAAACATGCCCACAATTCGGTTGACTGTCTGACCCGCATCGGTTGTGTGGAGGGTGGTAAGAACCAGGTGCCCTGTCTCGGCAGCGGAGAGACCGATTTCCACGGTTTCCTTGTCCCGCATCTCCCCCACGAGAATCACTTTCGGCGCCTGCCTAAGCGCTGCTCTGAGTCCAGTGGCAAAGGAGTCGTAGTCTATCCCCAGTTCCCGCTGATTGAAGGTCGCCTTCTTCTGGGCATGAACGTATTCTACGGGATCCTCCAAGGTCACCACATGCACCGATTTCGTTTCATTGATCTCATTCAACACGGCGGCCAGAGATGTGGATTTGCCCGTGCCGGTTGCGCCGGTGACTATAATAATGCCGTTTCTTTCCTCGCTCATGATGCGAAACGCTTCCGGAAGCTTCATCTCCTCGATGGTAGGAACCCGTGAGGCCAACTGCCGCATCGCTGTGGAGTAAAACCCCTTTTGGGAGAAGATGTTCACCCTGAAACGGGCCTTACCGGCGAGCTGGTAGGATGTATCGCAGGAACCGGCGGTGACAAGGGTCTTGGTCAGACGGCGGTCCCCGTTGATGAGATTCAGTGCCAGAATCTCCGCCTGGAAAGGGGTTATGCGATCGATGGCGGGATTCAGGCCGACCGGCTTCAGCTCGCCGGCGGATTCCACCTGAAAGGGTTTGTCCACCGTGACGTTCAGGTCCGACACATTGTCAAAGGACTCGAGCATGGCCGTAAGGATATTATCGATCTGTTGCCGTCTCATAGGTTGTTGTTCCTTGTTCTCTTACATATTGGGCTGTTTCTTTCCTATGTCAAAGCCGAAGGACCTCCTCTGCGGGCCCGTGTTTCGGCCTTACACCTCTGTGAAGTCTGACGGCGGATGCTTCAAGAAGGGGAGGAATTTAGCCTTATCGTACGCCCTCAAGTAGGCATCATCCGCACTGACAATCTTTTTCACGAGAAGGTCCATAATGGCGTCGTCCATGGACTGCATCCCGTACTTCTTCCCCGTTTGAATCATGGAAGGAATCTGATAGGTCTTACCCTCCCTAATCAGGTTCCGGACTGCCGGGTTGGCGATCATAATCTCCAACGCGGCGACCCGACCTTTTTGATCCCGCCTCTTGAAAAGAGTCTGGGCGATCACGGCCCTGAGACCGTCGGCAAGGGTGTTCCTGATTTGTTCCTGCTGGCTCACAGGAAACACCTCGATAATGCGGTCCACGGTTTTTGCGGCACTGGTCGTATGAAGCGTCGCAAACACAAGGTGGCCTGTGGCGGAGGCTTCAATGGCGAGGGATATGGTTTCGAGGTCCCGCATCTCGCCGACCATGATAATGTCGGGATCCTCCCTCAGCGCACCCCTCAAGGCCGCCGCAAAGGATCTTGTGTGAAGACCGACCTCGCGGTGGTTGATAATGGCCTTTTCACTTCTGTGGACAAACTCGATCGGATCCTCGATGGTGAGAATGTGTTCTTTGCGGCTGATGTTCGCCTCATGGATGATGGCAGCCAAGCTCGTGGACTTGCCACTCCCTGTGGGTCCCGTCACCAACACGAGCCCCCTCGGCAATGTGGCCAATCGCTTAATCACCTTCGGGAGCATAAGATCGTCACAGGTCAGAATCTTGGACGGGATCTCTCTGAAAACAGCCCCCATCCCATATTTTTGCTGGAAGAAATTGGCCCTGTATCGGGCAAGGCCGGGAATTTCGTAAGCAAAATCGATATCCCCTGTTTCTTCAAATTCCTTTACCTTATGCTCAGGGGCAATCTCATAGAGCATCGCTTTCAGGGCGTCATTTTCAAGCGCGGGATATTTTACCCTCTCCAATTCGCCACCGATTCGCAGGACCGGCTGCTGTCCTGAAACGAGATGAAGGTCCGATGCCCCCTGGTCGTTCATGAGCTTGAAAAAGGCGTCTATCTGAGCCATGTGATCCTCCGCGGTCTGCGATAACCCTATTATTATATCTAGAAACGATATTATTTCAAGTTTTTAACGCGCTGCCCTCTGTTGGCGCACCTCTACCAACACGGTTTCATGGTCACGGGTGCTTTGCAGAATCCTTGATTTTTTTGAACATCATCAGAGCATCCTGACCTGCCGGGTAGAATTTTTTCTTGATCCCGCCAGGTCGGTATCCTGCTTTACTGAACAGCTTTTGGGCCGGAAGATTCGCAACCGCGGTGTGCAACAAGAGTGCCGCCTCGCCCATTTGCTCGGCCCTTCTCTCTATCTCCTTCAGAAGCCGCCGGCCTATGCCCATCTGCTGTCTGTCCGGTTCAACAGCAATGGCAAGCAGCTCGCAAACCGCCTGCCCCTGGGGTTCACGCACCAAGCGCCCCACCATGGCGAAGCCAACCGGTGATCCGTCAATGAGAGCAATCAGGGTGGCCGTCATTCCCGAAGCGAGCCATTCTGAGACCATCTCTCTGTATGGACCGTATAGACTGAAGACCTTCCCGCTCAATTGGGCGATGAACCTTTTGTCGGCATTCCTGGCTGGTCTGGTGCGAACCCGGCCCTTTCTGGGGTACCGCTCTTGAGAAGAAGGCTGTTCTCCAGCCCTCGATCCTTTGTGAAGTGAATCCCTCACCCCCGAGCTGCGGAGACGGTTAAGCCTCTTGGTCTCACCGTATTTGCCGAATCGACCTCGATTGCCCATGTGCAAACCTTGTCAGAATGACCCTGAAGGGCGCTTCCTCCTTTCGTGGACTCATGAGGGGAAAGGACCTCCGTATCTCGACCTATCCCGTCCTGGATGACCTTGCACGCCGAGCCTCGAGGGGCGTCATCTTCCGGGCCGTGGGTGTTTTTGAAATGATCGGGTGTCCACCGTGTTTTGAAAGGAGAATTATGAGGGTTGACGACGCGTTCTGTCCCTTGGCGTGCTCTAGAAAAAGAAGAGTTTACAAGTTCTTCCAGTAAGGGCGATGAGCCTGTCTGACACGCTGGAGAACATAGTCGATTGCGGTCTGATCAGCAGCCGCCAGAAACGCTGTGGTGTCCGTGTTTGACTTTCCTGCCAGTTCTTTCAAGACCGCCTTCACAGAAACCGCTTGGCCTTGAATATCATATCCCCCCTCAAGGGTAATCACAACCTTCCCGCCACAGCACTCGTCAGCCAGATTCATGATCGTGCGGGTCAATCCGGCAAAGCCTTTGGGCGTCACATTCATGCCGCCGAGGGGATCCCCGATGTAGATGTCAAAACCAGCCGACACCAGAATCATATCGGGTTTGTATTCAAGGGCGATCGGCCTGAGGATTTTTTCATAAATGCCCAGGTATTCTCCATCTCCATATCCGATTGTCAGCGGAACGTTCACCGTAAAGCCCTCGCCTTCGCCTCTTCCCACCTCGTCAAAAGCGCCTGTTCCAGGGTAATAGGGGTATTGGTGGGTGGAGAAGTAGAGAACAGACGGATCGCTGTCAAAGGTGTGCTGGGTGCCGTTGCCGTGATGCAAGTCCCAATCGGCTATGAGAATTTTCTTCAAACCCAGATGCTCTTGGGCGTGTCTGGCGCCGACCGCTATGTTGTTGAAAAGACAAAACCCCCTGGCTTGGCTTCTTTCCGCATGGTGCCCCGGGGGTCTCACCAGGGCGAAGGCGTTGTCCAACTCCCCGGAAACAACCATGGATATGGCCTGACACAAACCGCCCGCAGCCAAGACGGCCGCTTCATAGGAAGCCGCACAAGTTTGGGTGTCCGGATCCAAATAGGTGTACTCCACGCCAGCCGTAGATTCGAGTCTCTCCACGTAAGCCTGGGAATGGATCCGGAGAAGATCCCGCTTGTCCGCCTCCCGGACAGGCACTTGTATGAAGGCATCCACCATGTCCGGCTCTTCCAGCATGGCATAGATCGCCTCAAGACGCTCGGGACATTCCGGGTGATACCGCCCCATCCAGTGCTCCATGTACTTCTTATCCTTGACGATTCCCGTCTTAGCCACTTCTCTTTCACCCCGCGATGGTGCTGAACTTAAGCTGTATCGGTCTCCAACCCTCCTTGCCCTTGAAGCCGGATACCGGGCAGAACGCTCTCATCCATAGCATAATTTTGTATGCGGGAAAAGCCATTCCTTTCACATTCAATGAAACCGTGGAATTGGAGCGCTCGGCTCTTTTTGCCTTGATGTCGCCCTTTTTCGACGTTATCCTTTTGCCCTGAGCGTTAAGCCCCTATGACGTCATGGCCCACAGAAAGATTGCAGGAAAAACACCTGTCCATCCGAACACTTTTGAACGTTACGAATGGATCACGGCCTTGTGGCAACGTCCCTTTGGTTTATCCTTACTCCGGCATGGGTTGAGCCATGTTTTTCTTTATTGCGGGAATCCAGCCTAAAACCGTCACCCTGGACGGTCAACCACGAGTGTGCCGCGCCTGCGGCCTTTATCAGGGTCGGCTCAAGAGAATCGATCATTACCTTTCTTTCTTTTTCATCCCCTTGTTCCGGGTGAAGAAAGGCCCCGCCTTTGTAGAGTGCCAAAGCTGCGGTAGCCTCTACAACGAGTTCGGAGAGGCGCCTCTCGGGCCGCCAGCAAAAAGACCGGATTTGACATGCCCTGCCTGTGGCAAGCCTCTAGAGCCTGCCTACCGCTTCTGTCCCTCTTGTGGAAAACAGCTACGGTGATCATGATGGATGAAAAGACCCTTCTTGGACAACTTGAGGATTTGGCGCGCAGCCTCTCTATCGAAGTCCGCTATGAGCCCTTCAAAGGGGACGGGCTCTTCTCTTCAGGGGGTCTGTGCAAACTCAAAGGGCAATATCTTCTGATTATCAATTCCAAGTCTAGCAACAAGGATAAAATCGAAGCGCTGGCCACTGCCGTCAATCGTTTTGACCTCAGTCAAGTGTACCTTCGCCCCGGCTTGCGGGCCTTCCTCGAGGGTTTCCCCAAGAGCCCCCAGGCCCAGGTCCCGGAGGCCTGATGCATCGAATTTGTGGATCGAGGGAGCGAGGGACGAAGCCTTTTCTGAAGTGACTGTCGAAGATCCCGCTGCCTTATGGCGGGGGTGAGAGGGCGCCGTCTTTTCGTGACTTATCTCTGGGGGAAACCGCAGCCATCCCGAAGGGTGGAATGGGTCGTAGGCAAAACTCCCCTGGAGATAAGTCGCAGAAAAGACCAGCCCGGAGCCTTGGAACGCAAGAAAGGGCTTCCTCCCTGAGCATCATGATTAAACAGTTACCGACTCTTCTAGACCCCGGATCGGTAGAACCTGTCCGGGTCCTCCACCAGAGGCGGATGGTTTACTTACAACTAAGCTCGGGCTGAAAGGCCTGTGTATTTGTCAAAGTAGTCTTGAAGGATTTCTCGGTGATCGAAAGCGAGGTCTTCAGGCAAGGTTTCCCGACGAAAGACACCTGTTCTCTCAGCATCATCCGCCGCTTTCGGCTCCCCTTCGGCTTTTGCTATGAAGACGACGGATATGGTATGAAACCTGGGGTCCCTGCCGGGATCGGAATAGGCGCCCATCTGAAAAAGAAGTTCCACATCAAGAGAGGTCTCTTCCTTGGCTTCCCGAAGCGCGGCTGCTTCGAGGCTCTCACCATAGTCCACAAAACCACCGGGAATAGCCCAACCAAACGGGGGGTTCTTTCTCCGAATGAGCACAATGCCCCCGCTGAGCTCTATGATGACATCTACGGTAGGAAAGGGGTTGCGGTATTTCTCCACATCCTTTCCACAGTGGGGGCATTTCAGCCGATCCTTCACTGAACTGAATTCTCGTTCTTGAAGTGGTTCTTGACGGAAATAATCCTGTAAATGGCGGTCACATTTGTGGATACGGCCAGAAGCAGAAGGGTAATCTTGATGAGCAGAAGCCCGGCAACGGGAACAGAGCCCAACAGGGATCCGATAACCAGCAGGGTTATTCGTTCAGGCCTCTGCATGATGCCGCCGCGGCATTCAACGCCGAGACCTTCCGCCCGCGCTCTGGTGTAGCTCACCATGAAAGAGCCGGCGATGGTCAAGATGATGACCAGAACCGTCCAGGGGCTTGGAACCCCCTTCACGGCGGCGGCATGGACAGCTGAAAAGCTTTGCCCTCCAGCAAAGTAATAAGCGAGGCCAATGAAAAAGAACATATCCCCGTAACGGTCCAGGGTGCTGTCGAAAAAAGCGCCGAAGGCGCTGTTCTTGTTATTCTGCCTGGCAATCTGTCCATCCAGGGTATCACAAATTCCCGCAATAACAACGATCCACGCACCCCAGAAGAAAAAGCCCTGACTGTAAAAGAGGCCCGCCACCACACTCAACAACAAGCCTGTAATCGACAAGATATTGGGGTGCACGCCTGCCCGGCCCAAGAGGTGCCCTACCGGGCTGATGATTCGAAGATACCTTTCGCGGTTTTTCTCACTTATAAAAGCCAGTTCAGCCATTTCCACCCAGTTCTTTCCAGAGAACTCAAGCTCCCAGCGAACCCCCTAAACCCCGCCTGCGGCATGCACGCTTCTCCTTGACAAGCGCAAAGTCACCTTATCAAAGGCAAGCCCCTTTGTCAAAAGAGTCTTTCATGTGGGACTTGTCATGATTTTTGTCGCCCTTATCCTTTCCCCCACCTCACCTGTAATCAGTTCGAAAAGCGGCAAATGCCACACCTCTTGATCCCATTGATCTTGGCCGGCCCTTCTCGCCCTTTCTTTCTTTGCCAGAACTTTGACAAGAAGCATGTCGTGAGAGGCATGTTTGGGGTGCTGCACCTTGCCCGCCATCCCGTAGGCAAAGGTGATAAGCGCAATGGCTGTTATGGCGTTGCGATCCTTTGAGAAGTCTTTTGCCGTGACATGGACTGCACTGATTCTTTCCAGGAGTTCTTCAGGAATATCTTGAAGCCGGGTCTCCTTGGTAAATCCCTTTGTAAGCCATTCAAAGTATTCTTTCCCGATCATTTCAAGAATCTGGTCTGCAAGATTCTGATTCATTGCCTGTCCCTTCTCACGCCCCCATTCACAAGGTCCCGGCCTCTTTCATGTAACCGGCTTTTTACCCCAATCTCGCCACCTTCAGTGGACTCCAGCCGACCGTTCACCCATGAACCGGTTCAGTCCTCTTTCAGTGACCAATTCACCTTCCTGACGTTGTCTTTGAACAAGCGCATGCCTCCCGCTTCGCTGACAATACGAAGGACTTCCTGCGGTCTTGTAACAACCACACCGGAAAGGAAGGTCACAGGCGTATTGCGGAATGCTTCCGGCACAAGAGGCGTAGAAGCCCCCAGCAACACCACTTCGCGACAAGAGCCGACCACCTCGAGAAGTGCGTCAATGGTGTGATTCACGATGGACGTGGACGTGATCATGGCCACCTCGCATTGAGGCAAAAGGCGATACGCTTCCTCAGCGGGCAACACACCCTTCTCCTTGTCTCTGTGCTCCTCAAAGATCAAAATTGAAGATGTTTCCTTCTTGAGCCGCGGCAGCACGGGTCCGAAATAGCCCACCATCCCCACCGTGTCTGCCGGTTCGATGTGAAGATACGCCATCGTATCTCCTTCGATAAGCCCCTCCTTCGCCGTGTTGGCCAGCGCATTCGCCGTGGCCACCGCCACGGCCATCTCAATCCTGTCCTTTGAGCCGAGGTACGAGAGCAGCTCTGAAGCCGGTCTTCCGGCCAAAGGGTGTCGCCCCGTGAAAACCGTGCACCCCCTTTTCATGCTCTCCCGAAAGGTAAAGGCTACACCGGCTTGTCCACCCGCCAGCATGACCGCCGTATATCCGAGGCCGATTCGAACCTCTTTGACCACCATGCCTTCGGCTTGTGCCATGAGGTGCGCTTTGATCCTTTCACAGATGCGCATAGACCACCCCTCCAGGAACGCTTGCTCCAGGTTGGCACCCAGAATAAACCATTGCCCTGTTCAAATCAAGCCGTATACCCAAACCGCGGGAATGGAGTAGAAAAAGACGGCTGAGTTGAGTATAATAGTAGGCTGTGTGGCTCTTGTCATTCCAAGAGGCCCGGTCATTCCCAACAAAGGCAGGAATCGAATCAGCGACCAGCAACATAAGTGGTGGTATGAGGAAGGCCCCCAAAAGGAGGTCAGGAAATAGTTTCCGGCATTTTCCAAAATTAACCATGCTCTCAGAAGAGAAGAACTTGGCACCGTTGAAAGACAAATTGATATGCATCGCGGGCCCCAGGAGGCTGCAAAATGAGCTGATCGGCTTTTTCTTGGAAAAGAAAGGGAGAGCCACATGCAGAGCCGGATTCGATACCCTTCAGGCAGCTGCCCTTTACACCGGAAGCACAAACCATCCCCGTCTCATCCTCTGGGATTGCGGCGGTAAGGATCAAGACGAGTGTCTGACGGCATTGGAACGCTTTCATGAGGAAATAAGATCACAAGATTATGTGGCCTTGTTCAACGTGCCCCCCGATCTCGGCATTGAGGAAGCGGCTTTGAGTCGCGGGGTGCGGGGGTTTTTTTACGTGCAGGACACAACAGAACAACTTCACAAAGGCCTTATGGCTATCTTTGAAGGGGAGCTTTGGGTCTCGAGAGGAATTATGAGCAAATTGGTCCTGAACAACAAAACGTATCACCATGTCTCTCAAAAGGATGCCTCCATCCTCACCCGCCGAGAGATAGAAATACTCTCCCTCGTGGCCGCAGGCGCTACAAACGAGGAAATTGCCAACAGCCTTTTTATAAGCCCCAACACCGTGAAAACCCACATCTACAACATCTTCAAAAAGATCAATGTCCCCAATCGTCTACAGGCCGCACTCTGGGCTGCAAAAAATCTGTCCCTTTCCTGAACAGACAGCAAACCAGGCATCCTCTGTACAAAGGATATGGTGCGATCACCACGGACTGGGTAAGAGACAGCCCCCCTTTTCATCTGAGCACTTTCTTCCTGGCATGTCCGGAACTGGCAATAGGAAGAAAAAGGGCCCCGCCGTCACACCACAAACGACCTTCCATCATTGATGCACTCCGACCTTCGCAATTGACTTAAACTTTACTTTCTTGTATTATGATAAGCTACATTGATCGGGGGTCGCTTCGTGCACCCCCGAAACGTTCGTTTGGGGGGCGGCACCCATCACAGGACCCTCCGGGTGGGTTCCGCGCAGAGGGAGAAAAGAGCTATGGGCAACAACAACGTGGTGTTTCTGGAAGTTCTGGAGTGGTTCGACGACACGGGCCAAGAGCTTGTGCATCGTATCCCGGAAAACGGTGTCTTTTTTTACAAAGGCAAGGCCATCGAGGCCTTCGGACCTGGAAGACACACCCTGAAAACAGCCAACATCCCGATCCTCACCAAAATTGCGGCCATCCCCTGGGGGATGAGCAGCCCACTCAGGGCTGAAGTGTACTTCGTGAACCTCAAGGTTTTCACCAATCTCAAATGGGGGACCAGGGATCCTGTGGCTTTTAAGGACTCGGAACTGGGCTTGATTCGCCTGAGGGCCTTCGGTGTGTTCAACGTGCAGGTCATTCAGCCGATTCTCTTCATCAACAGCCTGGTGGGCACACAAGGCATGTACACCACCAAGGAAATTGAAGAATATCTGAACCGGGTGATCGTGTCACGGTTCAATGATTACATGGGAGAGACCATCGATTCGATCTTGAATCTCCCGTCCAAATATGACCAGCTTTCCCAAGGACTGGCAAAACGCCTTCAAGAAGATTTCACCCACTTTGGGCTGGGCCTGACCCATCTGTACACCAATGCGATCACGCCCCCGCCTGAAGTTCAAAAGGCGATCGACGACCGCGCCCGCATGGGTGTCTTTGATGACATGAACAAGCTCATGCAAATGAAGGCGGCCATGGCCATGGAAAAGGCTTCAGAGGCTGAGGGTGGCGCCGGTACCGGCATGGGCATGGGCATGGGCTTCATGATGCCCGCCATGTTTTCCCAGTATTTCGCTGCAGCAAAACCTGGAGATCAGCAAGCCCCGGAGACCACATCCTGTCCGGAGTGTCAGAACCCCCTTCCCACGACGGCAAGGTTCTGCCCCCATTGCGGCCACCAGCAGGTTGTTTTTACCCAGTGTGCGAACTGCGGCAAGAACCTCACGCCCAATGCAAAGTTCTGTTCACGGTGCGGCCATATGGCAGAAGAGAAGCCGAAGCCCAAGTTCTGCTCCAAATGCGGCAGCGAAAACTTAAGCGACTCCATGTACTGCAACCAGTGCGGTGAAAAGCTCTAAATTCCTTATCGAGCATCAATGCCCCCAGTGCGGGGCGCCGGCCACCCTGGAGGAGACGGATCATCTCTTCATCTGCGGATACTGCCGGGTAAAATCCTTTCTCCAGAGCCGAGATTTCTTCCGCTACGTGCTTCCCCACAGGGCGCCGAAAGGCAAGTCCCTCGTCTACCTTCCATACTGGCGCTTCAAAGGGTGTCTTTTTTCCTGTGTGTCCGGCGGTATTCGCCAGAAGATCGTGGACGTGAGCCATCAAGGCGTAGAATCCCGATACTTTCCCATATCCCTTGGGTTGAGAGGCCAGACCCTGAAGCTGCGATTCATGTCCCCTGAAGAAGAAGGCCGCTTCTTGAAGCCCGGCCTCGCTTACGGCGAGGTCCTTGAACTCCTGGAAAGGAGACTCAGCGCCTCTCTACCGAAACCTCTTTTTGCTCAGGCTTTCATTGGAGAAACCCTCAGTCAAATCTACTCCCCTTTCTACATTGAAGACACGCTCTATGATGCTGTTTTGAACAGACCTGTCTCTTCGGCCCCTGCGGAGGATTTGAACGGCGACGCGTTGCCTGGAGGGAGACCCACATGGCATGGCAAATCCAGTTTCTGCCCGCCCTGTGCCCGAACTGCGGCTGGGACTTGGACGGCGAGCGGGATTCCCTGGCCCTCAACTGCAAGAACTGCAATTCCATCTGGATGGCAGGGAAGAAGGGCTTCACAAAGATTAGGTTCGGTGCTTTGCCGGAGAACGGCGAGGGGGTCATGTACTTGCCCTTCTACCGATTAAAAGCAGAGGTCACGGGGATCGGCCTTGATTCTTACGCCGATCTGATCCAGTTGGCCAACCTCCCCAAGGTGGTCCAGGAACATTGGAAAGACCGGCCTTTCCGATTCTGGTCCCCTGCCTTCAAAGTCCGCCCCCAGGATCTACTCCGGTTTGGCCGCAATCTCACTTTGTCCCAACCCCAGACCGACTTGATATCCGAGCTCCCTGAGGGAGAGATCCATCCAGTGACCTTGCCTGTGCAAGAGGCCGTGGAAGGTCTTAAAATCAATCTGGCCAGCTTTATGAAGCCTCAGAGAGTGCTCTTTCCAAAACTCCAGGAAATCCAAATCAAAGCACGACGTTTCATGTTGGTCTATGTTCCGTTCCACAAGAGAGGCAACGAGCTCACCCAGCCCGCTTTTCAGCTCCGCTTGAACAAGAATCTCCTCGCCTATGCCCGGCATTTGTAAGTCAATGGTGCTTGAAATAAAACGAAGGTTGTCATTGCCGCCCTTTGGGATTATGATAGGAATGGTTTGCTGTCCGAATAGTGTCAAAAGCTGCCCATAAATCCCCTCTGTGGGCCCTTCGTCGTTCAGGAGGTCTGCTGTGGCGCGAATCATTCATTGCCATCCAAGCCGAACGCGCTACGATTATCATGTTTACACGGACTTGGATTTCTGGGACGCTCGTCGCATTTTGAAGGACCTTGCGATCGTGAAGAGAAACTTCGGGCGTGACCCTTCAGGAGACGAGTTTCCCACGCAGGTGGTGGGCGTTGATCTGCCTCCTTCTGCCACAAGGAAGATCGAGAAGAGACTCAAAAAGGCGGTCGTTTCCCCGCCTCGACATGTCATCGTACGGTCTATGTTTTCAGAGGGTTCTTTTGAGTTTGACCCCTGTGAATATTACCCTTCCCGCTGGACCCAGTCCCGCATGCTTCATTTTACCTATCATCGGCTGCCCCTGGAGCAGAGCGCCTTGAACACCGTTTATCAAACGGTGACCCTTGTTTGGATCAATGGAAAAATTCGCGTCGAAAAAGTTCGAAGGAAGGCAAAATACGACCCTGTCATCAGGAGCAAGAAAGAGGCGACCCGCCGACTCATGGTTCCCGCTTGCTTCTGAGACACAAAAAGGCGGGGCTATGCCAACACGATAGCGCCGCCTCAAACCCATGGATTAAAAACAATTACGCCTTTTTGACCAATTCCTTTCCGCAGCAGGAAAAGGTGCATGGATCGGCTCCGGTGTGACAATCGCAACTTTCCGCAGGCGTCCCCGCGTCCTTGCACTCTTTGACCACCTTGAGTTCAATGCCACAATCGGGGCAGCTGTAAACCTCCCCTGCTCTCATATCGTGACAACTGGGCATGGATTTCACCTCCTTCCTGTTTTGAGAATCACGTCAACAATGCGTCGTTACACTCTTTCAACCGGCAATGAACGCTCCCAAGACATTGTCCATCACTTCCATAAACTAACAATCATTCGCTTTTTCGCAACCCGTGCTGTGGATTCTATTCTCTCTCAAGCGAGCAATAAGTGCATAGCGTTGCCCTCCAATCATTGAATCCAGACCCCGGCAAGAATCACGGGGACAAAATCTGATCCTTTGTTTGGGACACATCCTGTTTTTCCGACATCATCTTTGTGATCTTGTTGAACCCCTTTGTATCGCCCAGCATAATGCAGCCGACGATCTGATTCTGATCGATAACGATTTTCTTGTAGATTTTTTCCTCTGATACAACCTTGGATTCAAGGGCATTTTCAGCGTCGATATTGCCTGCCGCCGCCAAGTCGATACCCACGACCTTGAGCGTGTTGGCCATGACGGTGCCCGGGTACGACGCCTCCCCACCGGCCATGTTAATGCCGGCCACTTGACCTTGCTCCATGGCAGCCGTCCAGATGCCGTAAGGAATGCCCTGAAACTCGGCCACATCCCCTGCCGCATAGATATCGGGTTGATTCGTCCTCAAGTGGTTGTCCACCTTGATCCCCTTGTCATGGTCCAGCTTCAATGCTTCAGCCATTTCCAAGTTAGGCCGAACCCCCGCTGAAATGATGACCATCTGAGCGGGTAGCGTCTCTCCCCCTTCCAGAACAACACCGTCCACCCCGTTTTCCCCCTTGATCTCCTGCGTTTTTGCACCGAGCCTAAAGGAAAATCCCATGCCTTCCATGATGCCTTGAAGTCTCTTTGCCCCGTCCACGTCCAGTTGCCTGGGCAGGAGCCTTGGAAAGAACTCAACCACCATCACCTGCTTGCCCAGCTTGCGGAGTGCATTTCCGGCTTCGAGACCGAGCAAACCGCCCCCAATGAGGACGACGCGCTCGATACCCTTCGCCCAATCCGCGATGTCCTTTGCATCCTGCACGGAACGAAGAGCAAAGACCCCTGTCTTTTCGGAGCCCCTAATTGGCGGAATAAAGGAATGACTTCCCGTGGCTATCAAGAGCCGATGGTAAGCGAGTTTCTGGTTGTCTTGGGTGATGGCTGTCTTCTTTTCAGAATCTGCCCCCACAACCCGCGTTTCAAGCTTGAGATCAATGCCCTGATCCCGATACCACTGATCCTTCTTGGCAATGAGATTTTCTTCCGAAATTTCCCCCGAGACCAGTTCGTTGAGCCTGATTCTGTAGTAAAAAGGTACAGCCTCTTCGGTGACAATGGTTATCTGCCCTTCCTGGTCATTCTTCCGAATGTTTTCGGCAGCCGTCGTGCCGGCGACCCCGTTTCCTATGATCAGATAGTTCCGCATATGACCCTCCCTCCCTTTTTGTTGCGGCCCATTCTCACACAGTTTCTTTTGACACACAAGGCATTTTCCCCTAAGATGCCCACGCAATCTCATTTACAGAAGGAGGGAAACATGAGCTTTGAGTCTTTTGAGGAGATCATCCATTTTGCCATTGAAAAGGAAAAAGAGGCCATTGCCTTTTATGAAAATGCGAGCAGACAGGACCTTTACTCTGGAGGACGGAAGACCTTCGAGGAATTCGCCGACGAGGAAAGAAAACATCAGGCTCTGCTGGAAGGATTTCTCAAGGGGGAGAAAAACCTGGCAGACTACGATTTCAAATGGATCCCCGACATGAAACGAAGCAATTACATGTCGGATCTCGCCTACGAGCCGGGGATGCCTTACGCAGAAGCGTTGAGGCTGGCCATGAAGAGGGAAGAATACTCCCTGAAACTCTACAATGACCTCCAGGAAAAAGCAGACGACCCCGATGTGGTGAAGCTTTTCAAGATGCTATCCCAAGAGGAGGCAAAGCACAAACTGGCCCTCGAAACACTCTATGACGACTATATGGCAACACTCGGGGATTAGGAATCAATCCTTGACGGGCTGTTGCCCAGATCACGTAGGTCAGATGATTATAAGGGTTCTGATGTCTTACCCTCAATACCGAGGCTCCCGGCCTGGTCATTTCAAGGCGTTACGGACGGGTGAAGCCCGCCAAAAACAAAGGCGGGCTAGCCCGCCTTGAATCAGGGCGGGCAAGCCTCCCCCCTCCACTGTTCCCGGTCCTCACTTCACGGAAGCAATTTCATAGCAGCAACAGCAGCCTCTGCAAAGACTTTACAGTTGCTCTTCTGCCCCAGGTGGTGAGGACCGGGCCAGGGGGTCCCCCATTCCATAACGCCCTGAAATGACGTAGGCCTCCCACCAGGCATTTTGGGTAAGACCCCAAAACCCCCCATCTAAAGCCAAAAGCAGATTTGGGCAACAGCCCGTCAAGGTTTTACCCCTCTTGCTGGATGCCTGTAAAGCGTGGCAAGAACGTGGGGCGATATGCGAAGCGCCAATCCGACGAGAATCACTTGATTGATCATGAGGGTGCGAAGCGTCCCGATGGACCGCCACCTCCGGGCGGAGGTCACGGCTGCACCCGGCGCCATACGGATGCGGCCGTGCTTTGATAGTTTCCGCACAAAAAGGAGGTCCTCCGCTATCGGCACCTCAGGAAAACCCCCGAAAGCATGAAAAACCGGCTTTCGGACGAAGAAAGCCTGATCGCCGTAGGGAAGCCTGAGAAATTGGGAGCGAAAGTTCGTGAGGATCTCGATGAGCCTTATGGGAGAGCTTTTCAGATCGGTTCTAAAACGGAAGGCCCCCAGAATGATGCTTGGGTCCATGAGGGTATCAAAGACCTGCAACACATAGTCCTCGGGCAGGCGTGTGTCGGCGTGCAGGAACAGGAGCACACGACCTTCAGCAACCGAAGCGCCCCGATTCTGCTGCACGGCTCTGCCCCGCGGACGCTCCAGAATGCGCGCTCCACTTTGCCTTGCCCGCACCACCGTCTCGTCCCTGCTTCCCCCATCCACCACAATGATCTCTGCATCGTCACTCCGGGCATGATCCATGGTGCTTTCTATGACTTCAGCCTCGTCCAGTGCCGGAATGATAACGGAAATGTAAGGCCTTTTCCATTCCGGGAGTCTCTTCTCGAGATCTTCCGGTGTATCCACATCCCCTATGGGATCGAGGCAGTGGATTGAAAGCGCCTGGTGCCTTGCCACAGAAAGGGTCTTCCCAAAGACCTCCGGTGTTCCCCAGGGCATGTTGCGAAAAATAGGGGCCGACCCTTTGAGACCCACGAGCCAGTAACCCCCATCCGCACTCGGCCCCAGCACGAGGTCCTTCTCTTTCAATGCATCAAAGGCCTCTTCAAGGTGACGCACCGTTGATTCCGGGACATCGGTCCCCACAAGAACCACGCGGCGGCACCCGCCCTGGAAGGCGTCATGGAATGCCGCCTCCATGCGCGCTCCAAGATCCCCGGGCTTTTGCATTGAAAAGTGGGCTCCGGTCCCGAGCCAGCGACGGATTTTTTTCCCGCTCCCGCCTTCGTAGCATACCTGCATTTCAAGCTTCTGTTTTGAGGCAAAGGCTTTGGCAGTCCGGAAAATCTTCTCTGTAAGCTGCTTTTGAAGCTCCGCAGCGCCGGCCGGACCCAGATCCGGAATGAGCCGCGTTTTTGTTCGTCCCGGCACCGGATACCGGCCAAAGACGATCAGCCGATCGGACCGGCTACTTGATTGGGCATCCATTCGCTGGAACCTCTCAGGAAGGCATTACTTCAGTACAATGTCGTCAAACGTCTTTCTCCACTTGGGCGAAGGCAGGGTTTTTTTCTCGTCAAAGTGCCCCACAGCCAGGAGAAGGGGAATCCAGTAATTTTCAGGGATGTTGAAGGCCTTTCGGACCCCGTCGTGATCAAACCCGTCCATGGGATGCGTGTCCAGGCCAAGACTTTTTGCGGCAAGCATGAGGGTCATGGCAAAAAAGCCCGTGTTCTTGCACGCAAAGGCCTGCTGTTTTTCCTCGCTTTCCCCGTATAGGCTTTGACAGGCATTGAAAAACCAGTCGTGTTTGTCCTCGGTCATGCTGCCTGCTTGGACCATTTCCCGGAAGTTCTTCTCAACAACGGGATGTCCCTTTTTCCATCCATCCCGGTCCGCAAGCACAATGAAGACCACCGGGGCCTCACCGACCTTGGGCTGGTCCCAAGCCAGCTTTCGGAGGCGCATCTTTTCATCAGGGTCCTTGATGATCATCAGGCTCCATGGTTGAAGGTTGAAGCTGGAGGGTGCTTTTGCAGCCATCTCTATCAGCTCTTTGATGAGCGCGTCGGAAACCGGTTTTTCCGGATCAAAAAAATCGACCGCTCGTCTCTGGTTTACCACATCCTTGAATTCCATACTCTGACACTCCTTTATGTTCTCATTGTTTTTCAATCCAAGAACTAAAGCAAATCAAAAGCACCTATCGCTGCGCCCAAAAGGGCCGCCTTGTCGTTCATAATCACGCGCACCGGTATTTCTTTCAAATAATCCTCGAACCGCCCCTTGTCCACGAAGGCCTTCATGAAAAGGCCTTGCCTCAAGGCAGGAAGAATTTTGGGTGGAATCCCGCCACCCAGATAAACGCCGCCTGTTGCCGTGCCGGTCAAGGCAAGATTTCCCGCCGTCCTCCCCAGAACAGAGACAAAGACATGGAGGGCTTCCCGACAAAGGGGATGTCTTTCTTTCAAAGCCGTTTCCGTGACCACCCTGGCGGGATCTCCCTCCTCAAAGCGCTTCTTGAGCCAGCCAGGTTCCCGATAACCCTCCGCATCTCTCAGCCATGCGTAGAGATTGACCAGACCGGGACCTGAGAGGACCCTTTCTACACTCACATGACCGAACTTCTCCCGAAGAAACCGCCACAACCTGACCTCAGCTTCATTGGAGGGTGCAAAATCGACATGCCCGCCTTCAGAAGGAATAGGAATGTATTCACCGTTCCGGAAAACAAGGAGGGCTTCCCCCAGTCCGGTTCCCGGAGCGACGAGTGCGAGGTTCTGATTCTTTGGGACCCTGACCTTGTTGATGGCGATTCGCTCCCGGCTTGTCAAAAGAGGAACGGTCAACGCTGTTGCGGTCAGATCATTGAGCAAACGAACACGGTGCCATTGAAATCTTTTCTTGAGTGATACTTCGGACACCTTCCAGGGCAAGTTGGTTGTTTTGGATTCCCCCTGGAGCACCGGACCCGCGATGCCGAAGCAGGCGCTACGGACAAGGACCGGATGTCTTTCAAGGAACCGTTCAACAATCGTCTCCAGATCCGCAGACTCCCCACTGGGGAAACTTTCGACAATCGTAGCCCTAGGACGCTGCTTGCCGACGATATAGAGACCCAAATTCGTTTTGGTCCCGCCAACATCCCCTGCCAGAACTGTGACTTCACCTTTAATCGGTTTCATGTTCCTCGCTTTCAGCAATGAAGCGCTCTGCCACGGATTGCAGTTCGCTCGGAGAATCAACTGTTCAGCGATCCTTCAAGAGCCCTTTTGTATGGACCGCCTTAATCACACCAAGGCCTCCACCAGTCGCCTCAAACCTCCTGTAATATCCTTGCCCAAATGAAAACGAATGACCTGACGACCACCGTCCAACAAGGCCTGACGGTCACCCAGGGCCTGTGCCATCTTGAGCACCCCGAAACTGATTGACGACCCTTCCCCTCCTGCACGGTCTGGAATGGCGACGTCCTTGGCCGTATCCGCCGTGAGCTGAACAAACATGCCGTGTCCGCCGTCTCCCTTGTGAAGCTGCCCTGTGGAATGGAGAAAACGCGGCCCGTACCCCACGGTCGTGGCCATACGGTAGGTCCCCTGTAGTTTCGTACGGAGCTCTTGAAGAGCAGCAGTCGTCCCCGATGTGGGTTCCAGGTAAGCTTGGATGGCGACATAGCTTCGGCCGGCAGACTCGTCCTTTCCCTGACGGGCCTTTGACATGAATGCCCGAAATGCTTCCTCCAGGCTTTCGGCGCCCTCATCGGCATAAACCGTTATGCCCTCTGTTTGAAGCACCGGGCTCAGCTCCGGCAGCTTTCCCTCCTTTTCAAAAGCGGCAACCATCTGACGGGCCACAACCTTCGCGGACTCCACATTGGGCTGATCAAAGGGATTGATCCCCAGACACCTTCCCGCTACAGCGGTGGCCATCTCCCACAGGAAGAACTGACCGCCCAGATCGTAGAGGTCGACAAGATTCAACTGAACGACGGGAGCGCCTGAATCTGCGAGAGCCTTGACCTTGTCATCTTGGGTGCTGTCATCTTCAAGCTTGAGGTAAACAAAGAGGCGATCATGGCCGTAGATTTCCGGCGATTTCAGCATTTCGCCTTCCACAGGCAGGATGCCCTTACCGTCCTTTCCGGTGCTTTCGGCGATGAGCTGCTCGACCCACGGACCGAAAGCCGAAATGGCGGGTGAGAGCACGAGCGTGAGTTTATCCCGACCGACTTCCGCCAATGCCCCCATGGTTGCGCCAAGCCATGCAGCAGCATTGTCACCACCAACAGGGCAATTGCACCCTTCCGAATTGCATGCCATGGTCGCCGCCCTTTCGAGAAGGGTATTCAGATCCATGCCGATCAGCACCGCAGGCACCAGGCCAAAGTAGGACAGGGCTGAATAACGACCTCCGATATTCGGGTCATTGAGAAAAATCCTGCGGAAGCCCAGTTCCTTGGCCTTTGTCTCTAAGCCGCTCCCTGGATCCGTGATGGCGACAAAATGCTTTTTCGCCTCCTCAGTGCCGAGGGCCTGGGCAGCTCGGGTGTAAAAGTATTTCATAAAAGACAGGGTTTCCACGGTACCACCCGATTTCGTGGAAACGATGAAAAGGGTCTTAGCCGGATCAAGGGATTCGGCTCGGCTCAGGACAGCCCCCGGATCCGTGCTGTCCAGCACGGACAGGTCGAGATACCCCTCTTGAACGCCGAACGTCAGGCGATACACCTCCGGCGCCAGGCTGGAGCCGCCCATGCCCAGAAGCAAAGCTTTCTCATATCCCTCGGCCCGCAACCCATTGGCCATGGCGGTTAGTTCAGGGATGGCTTCAACCATCACCTCGGGACTGTGGAGCCAACCAAGGCGGTTGCTGATTTCCGCCGGATCCTTCCGCCATACGGTGTGATCGTGGGCCCAGATTCTGTTCATGACTTTCTCGTCTCGCAGCCCCTCAAGCGCGTGATTCACCGTGGCTTCATAAGAACCGAGGAATGAGCCATACCCTACGGTCCGCCCCAGCTTTCCCGGTTCACGAAGTTTTGACATAATGCTCTCCCTTCATAGTCCCTTGGAGTGATGGATTCATGTGGTCATGGGAAACAAAAAACCCTTCAGATGCTGTCCGATAACTTCCTTTCCCTTGAATTCACACCCCCTCGCCTGACCTCTCCCCTCCGGGAGGAAAGGGATTGTCGTTTGTCAGAGAACCTCCATGGCCCTTTTCTCTCATGAATGGCATGGTCATTTCATCATTAGTACTCATTTACCGGATGAATCTTTTCCGTGCACCTTAAGCCTTGTGGCTTGCGCCTTCTTCCTACTAGGCTGAAATCAGCGAGGCGGCATCCCGATCCAGAATCCAGGTCAACCGTCCCTTTACAGGTTGGATCCTCTGAGCAGGGCGTTGCAGATCCTTGGAATCCAGCACGGCTTTGACGATCTCGGCCTTCTCCTTGCCAGAAACCAGAAAAACGATCTGCCGTGCTCTGTTGAGGACCGGCAAAGTCAGGGTGAGCCGGGCCACATCCGGCTCTCCCCCTTTTACGGAAAGCACCAACCGCCTCTGCTCATTCAGCGCATGCTGCCCGGGGAACAGGGAAGCGGTGTGGCCGTCTTTGCCGATGCCCAGAAATATCAAATCAAAAATCGGAAACTGTCCCCGCTTCAACTGGAAGTGGTGAACCAGCTCATCCTCGTAATGCCGGGCCCCGTCTTTTGGCACCATCTCCGCGGGCATGGGGTGAATTTGACCGGGGGGCAGTGGGACCCGATCAAGAAAATCCCGTTTAGCCGCGCCGTAATTGCTGCTCGGGTCATCACCTGCAACGCATCTTTCGTCCGCCCACCAGACATGGATGAGAGGCCACGGTAATTCGGAAAGGAAGGGCTCTTCAGAGAGCGCCCTGTGCATGCCCCTCGGCGTTGAGCCCCCGGAGAGCGCCACAGAGAAACGCCTTTTCTGTTGAACGCACTCTTTCGCGCGCATGGCAAAGAGGCCGGCCGCAGCCGCCGACAACCGCTCCAGGCTTTCTTGAACAATGATTTCCGATTTGAGGGGCACTGTGGTCTCCTAATCAGCCCGCTAAATAGCGAAATCTCCTCTTAAATGCTGTCCGACAACTCCCTCTACCTTTCTCACCCAATCTTCTCCACCGTGACCTTGTACACATATTTGACCCAGTCATAGCCGTAATAATCCTCAGCCACAGTGCGAAGAGGGAAACCGTGCCGCTGGGGAAGTGCCTTCCCATTGACCTGATAAGCGAGAAAGACCTTGTTTGAGAGGACATCCTCCATGGGATATCGCTGAAGGGACTCATACTTCCCTTCCGGACCGTGCACCGTGACATGGGTAACGCCCTCCCGGGCTTGGGCCAAATCCAGCAAAGCTTTGATGGAGATGCCTTTCCATGCACCGTGGTTGGCGAAAAAACCCGGACAGATGAGAAGCACATTTCTTTCAATGGCCGGTAGCCCTGTGATCTCCTCATAGCGCAGGCGAAGGGGCTTTTGCACCTCTCCAGTTACCTCCAGGCGCCATGAGTCCAGGCTGACCGCATAATCACTCAACCCCATGGTCCCGAAACCTCCCAAAGGGGTCGGCTCCAGATTCCTCGTGTCCAGAGTAGCCGGGTTTTTGTCCTTCAGCGTCTCCCTGGCCGTCTCTTTCGGCAAAATGATCCTGCCCATTTTTTTCACCCCTGACCCAAGAACAGAAAAAACAGGGTTCAACCAAACACCGAGTCCCGCAAAAAATCCAAGAACGAGCTTAAGAAACTGTCTTCGTTTTTTCATGACTTCCGCCTTACAGCTGCTGCGGCCACACAAACCGCCAATAATCTAATACAAACGCACTTTAGTGAGCAACATTCGCTTCGCCTCGCCCCGCCTGGCAATGGCGGGCAGGTCTTCCCCGCGCCGCCGCCAAAGCGGCTATGGCACGTCGGTAACTCTCCCCCACCGGGCGTAAGCGCTAACCTTGTAGATAGCATGCTCAGAAAAACAAAGGGTGTCATGTTGCCCCTTCTGAAGTGCCTGGCGGGAGGCCTTCGTCATTTCAATTGGTTACGGAATGGGGGACCCCCTGGCTCTTCGGTCCGAAGGACCGGGGAGAACAGGGAGGGGGGAGGCTAGCCCGCCTTGATTTTTGGCGGGCTTCACCCGTCTGTAACCTATTGAAATGACCAGGCCGGGAGCCTTGGTACTGAAGAAGGGGCAACACGATGCTCCTTAGGTTAGCGCCTGTGCCCTCAACGGGGGAGAGGGATACTCGCCTTCGGCGGCGCCAGAGGCGAGCAGGGGACCAGGTGAGGGGGCTCACATTGCCTATATCAAAAGAATTGGCGCATTATTAGTGGTTTTTATCACAACGCGCTAGGCTCCGCCTTTGATGCGCTTTATGATTTTGGGAATGAAAAGCGAAAAAACGAAAAGGGCCACAGAGAAAAAAACCCTAAAGGAGATCAACTGGCCCCAGTCTTTGGAAACCCAAACATCCTTCAGCGTGCCGATGAAGAACGTGAAAATAAAGGTCCCCACAATGATGCCCAGGCCTGTTCCGAAGAAGTAGTCCCAGAAGCGCACCTTGGTCAGTCCCATGCCGAAGTTCATGGGCGTGAAAGGAAAATACACCAGCCGCAGGTAGAGCACTGTAGCAAAGCCGTTGCGTTCGATGGCGTCGTCATACTTCCTGAGTTTGTCCCTAATGAGGGACGCGGCAAATTCCCGCCCCAAAGTCCGACCGACCAGAAAGGCCGCGCTCGCACCCAACATGGCCCCCACCCAAACATACAGAAATCCCCAGTAGGCACCAAAAATAGCGGCACCCAGGCCGGTCAACAGGGTGCCGGGCAAGAGGAGGCAAACGCCTACGGCATAGACCACCATATAGGCAATGGGCGCCCAGATCCCGGCTTTTTCCAGGAAACTACCCAGTGCTTCCGCTGTCAGATAGCCTTTTACTGGCGTAAACCGCATCACATAAATGGCCGCTATAATGAAAAGCAAGAAGACCGATGCCTTCACCACCGCTTTTTTTCGGCTCACCCTTGTGTCTTGGATTGCCTCATTCACTGTCTTGCTCCTTGCTAGTGCTCCGTATCATATATTCTTGTATTATGAAGTGATGGCCTGTTCCTGAAAGACGATATCTCAAAAGAATTCCACTGCGCATTGCCGTCACGCAGTCAATCCGAAAACACAATCTTCAGGTGTGCGGATTTACGACACATGGCACTAGAATGAAACCTGAACTCAGGTCGAAATGGCCCCTCCTCAGGTAAAACCCGCGCCGGCCGTGCAGGTATAGCAATGGTCTGAAACAGCGATGGGGCTGCCCGGTTTCGGAGGCCCCGACATTTCAGAAACATGAATTTTTCTCCCGCCCAAATGAAGACCTCTTGCCAGGTTGAAATCGCAGTCATAGAGGTATCCATCCCAGGAAACAGAAACAAGGGTTCGGCACATAAGCCCTTCCACGGCACAGGAATTGAAACTGGAAGCGAGTTTACCGAGGTATGTCTCAAGATTCCCAGATTGCAAGAGCCATTGCCGAAATCGCCCGAGGGGCACATTGGCAAAAGCAAAGAGATTGTTAAAAACGATGCCCCACTTTTTCTGCAAAACCTGGCGGAATCGCTTCTCGACCGTTGCCTGGCTTGAAGGCAAAAATGCCCCGGTCGGGTTGGATACCAGGTTGAGCTCCAATCCGGACTCTTCCTGGCCGTAACCCATGGCATTGAGTTTTCTGAGAGCAGCCAGGCTGATTTGGAAGACTCCGTCGCCTCGTTGAGAGTCTGCCTGAGCTTCATTCAACGAAGGAAAGGAGGCAACGACCACCACGCCGTAGTCTTTGAAAAGATGCATCAGGTGATCCCTCTTCCCATCGTTCAAGGCAGACAGGTTGGAGCGAATCGTTACCCTTTGAGAAATGGCAGAAAGCCCTTGGATGAGTCTGACAATATTTGGATTCAACTCCGGCGCCCCTCCGGTAAGGTCGACAACCTCGAAATGACTTCTCTCTGCATACGCAATTACCTCCTCTGCCGTCCTTGAACTCATGTTCTCTTTACGCCCAGGACCTCCATCCAGATGGCAGTGCCGGCAAGCCTGATTGCAGAGCAACCCCACATTGATCTGCAGTGTGGCCGTCTTCCCCCGATCCAGTCTGAGACCATGCTTCGAGAGGGTCTGCCGGAAAGGCTCTATCGTCACAGCCCCGTTCCCGGATAGGTCCGAACTTTCTTTTAGCGCAAGCTCGGGGTACATTTACTCTACATCCTCCTTGCTTACATGGAAAGCTTCTGCGCCACATTGCGCATCTGGATACCATGAACCAGTGAGGCGCCGCCCCTGATGGCCGTGACCACATGGACGGCCTCGGTCATCTCTGCCAGATTGGACCCCTTCTCCAGGCAGCTTTGAGTGAAGGCATCGATGCAATAGGGACATTGAATGGTATGGGCAACGGCAAGGGCGATGAGCGCCTTCTCCCTCTCCGTCAGTTCTCCTTCCGCAAACACGGCGGCGTAATAATC
>SMTZ1_10001392_pt1 | contig 49830 bp, 35 predicted proteins | sample DeeMarSWOR136_30_FD_25667 | JGI IMG/M metagenome (IMG submission 25667) | reverse complement strand
GGTGCCCCGGCATGCTTGCCCTGCAAGCCGATATTGCCGTGAGTAGGCAATTCGGCAAAAGGCGTGCTCAGCCATGAGGGAATATCGCTGCCATCAGGATTTTTTGTAGCACTGGTCCAAAGAGCCATGTTCATCTCGGTGACCATCTCGCCATTGAGCATGACATAGACCATCTTGTCTTTACACGTAACGGTGAACCGGTTCCATTGTCCCGGTTTTTTCACCATACTTTTCGTAGGCGCCAAGTGTCCGAAGATGGCCCCGCAATGCCAGGTCTTAGGGCTCTTGGCCCATTGCTCTGCAAAATCATCGGCTATCTGTACTTCTACTGAATTGGGAATCCAATTTTCCATATTTGTGCAATAGATAATCACGCCGCTGTTCGTGCCGTCTTCGGTCTTGAATTCCAGGTCAATAATAAAATTGTCATAATTCTTTTTACTCCAGATCACCTGGTCTTCACTGGCTGTAAGCACGCCATTCTCAAACGTCCAGACTCCTTCGGGATAAGTGGCGTTAGATAAATCTGCGGCAAACAGGTCCTGCCATTGACTAACATTGGGATGAGTTTTAGGCGGGACAGAAACCGTCTCCTTACAGGATTGAAGAAGCATCACACAACAAATTGCCGTCAGTACCATTGCCTTTTTCATTTTCTGCTCCTTTCTAAAATATGTCTCAGTTTATAATGATTGATATTATTCGTTTTCTGTAATCATCAATATTTTTATTTCATGCTTTGCTAATGTTATTGCTTTGCCGGAAAACCACCTAAAAGTGACATCATTATAATAAGGATCAAGCAAAACGCCACTGTTCTTATCATTTATCTCAGGAATAAACTGTATATCCTCTTGCCCCTCATTAAAGAGGATATAATAATCATCACCGTTTTTGGTTACATGACGAATTCTGAGATCTTCTGTTTGTGGGGTAATTTGAATATCCGGTCTTATCAAACGATCGATTTTTTTAACGAAAGTGATGTCATCTATATCATCGCTCCAATGGATGATACGACCTGCTTTTTCGAGTACATCAATAGCGCTTTCAGCCTTCTGGGAAGGTTTACCTTCTAAAATCAGAGCTTTATAATACATATTCTGTATGCGAATCCCCTCCCGGTTAACATCTGCATCTTCCCAGAGATGACGTGCCTCCAAGTAGTTAAAATCGCGCTGATGCTGATAACATACCTTGGCCGGGCGCCACGGGAGATAATCGTTCCTTCCAAGAATCGCCAATTCACAGATATGCCGGCTATCGGTATTTAACCAGCATAAACGCCGGCTTGCGAAGGCAAAAGGCTTGTAATCGCTCCACCATGGGCTGTTGGGGCCAACGTCCGGCGGTCTTTCATCCACGCGGGGGCCGCGTATCGAGTAGTAGAATGCATGGGGATACAAAAGATTACATCCCCGCACAATCAGCCAGTGGGTGAGCCATTTCATTTCCTGGAAAGTTAAATTATGGCCAAAAGCACCACAATACTCATTTGAGTTTCGCCGCCTTCCCAAATGAATCATGGCCGAGGAGGCACACTTTGCCTGTGTTGATTGCTCTCCCTCCAAAGCCGATTTTTTGTCGGGTTCGATATACCGCCAGACGATATCCTGGCCCGGTATGTGAAAATGCCGGAGATGTCCGATGTCATCGGGCCCCATTGGATGACCCGTTAAGGCAATTCCATGTTTGGAACACCAGTTTGATATTTGCCGGTAAAACGTTTCTTCCAAGCGGGCCTGGAGAGCGCGATTGTAATCCCGTCTGTATTTTTCAGCATCCGGCTCATCACGGTACCAAAGGGTCGGCAAATATTCTGTAAAATCATAATCCAAATGCCGATTAACATGTTCCAAAATCCCCTGTGTGCCCGGCACGGCTCCTTTCTCCCCTCGTTTTGCCAAAAGGGAAGGCTCATCCGTAAAAACGGCTCTTATTGTTTTACCAAAGAAAGTTTTGAATTCGTCATAATAACGCTGATAAACGAGACGGATGAAACAGGCCACCGCCTCGGGATTGAGGATATCCGCTGCGGGCGGTTTGTTCTCGGGAACTTCTCTATGGTCATCCCTGCGAGGCGGGTCTTCCTTGAGGAAATGGAGGCCGCGGATGTGTGAGTAACCGGGTCGAATGGCCCTGTCAAAAACGACTAAACGGTGGCCATCCTTTTTTCGTTTGACTTCAGCAATCAAATTTATTCCCCCGGCAGAGGCAGGTTTGCCGGAATCATCAATCTGCAAGCCGTATTTGATAGTCCCGGGAGCTATCTCATCCAGGTCTACACAAAACAATCCCCTTGTTCGATATGCCGGGTTCTCAGCCACTACCTGCCCGCTTGACGAACCACTTGGGTACATTCCTTCGTCATAAAGGACTACCCACATCCTCCTCTTTTTTGCCTGTTCGATTGCATAGCGCATAAAATAAATCATTCGCTCACTCATCCATCCGATACTCCGGGGCAATCCCGCACGCGGATGAATGACAAATGCGTGCACTTCGTGGGCCTGGAAATCCGCCAACTGGCGGTTTATTTCCTTTTCCGATAGATTGTCATTCCAAAACCAAAAAGGACATAATGAAAAGTCCCTTGACGGATTCAACCAGCCGTTGGGCAACTGAATTGATTTTGTGTACGCATTACTACAACCCTGCAAACCCCCAAAGAAAATTAATCCAAAAGTTTGCCCACCTACGGCTCTTAAAAATTTACGACGATTCATTTGCTGAAATCCCCACTAACCTAATAATATCAACACCAGTCTGACCCTTATAATCGATCTATGGCTCTGTGCCCAAAGCTCTTTACCGAGATCAAGACCAAATAATCAGCAGCCAAATAAACGATTCAAGCCAAACTTCATTTTTCACCAGTGACAGATTTAACATTATAACCGCTGGCCATCCCTAACAAGCCGTTCTTTGAGCCCGTCGTAATCAATCTCCTGTACAGGACATCCTTCTTCAATCGCATGGACGGCCGCCGTTGATGCCGATTGACCTAAAATCATGAAAACCGGTTCCATCCGAATGGAGCCGTAGGCAATATGTGATGCAGACAACGCAACCGGTACAAGGAGGTTACTGCACTGTTCTTTCCTGGGAACCAGCGAACCGTATGCAATTCGGTAGGGCTCATCGATACGAATCCCAAGATCCCCTTCATTTTGTACATATCCATCCTTCGTAATATAACGCTGAACATTGTGCGAATCCATCCCATACGAACCTTTGCCCACCGGCTTAGGCGTTTGTCTTTTAGACAGACAATCAAGCTCGGTCATTACATACTCACCAATCATCCGACGTGCCTCACGAACATAAATCTGGTGCGGCCAGTGACCATTGTCCACAAACTCATCCCGCGGCAGCCCCCATTGGCTCATCCGTTCTCGAATCTTTACGGGCACACACGGATCATTCGCCAGGAAATACATCAGTCCTTTTTGATATGTTTCATGCTCTTTAAGAATCTCCCGGCGTCTCTTATAAGAGCCTTCTGGATAATCATAATTCATCCCAATATTGTCGGTGCTGAACGGACCATGATTATTTGTGTCCGTTTTACTGTTGGGAATCGGATCAAACTTTCTAAACACCTGATTCCAGCCCGTATCAAAGATCCGAAGCAGTAACTCATATTGCCGGGGATCGTAACCTTTTGGTTTTGGAAAAGGAATCCGATTTTCAGGAACATCTGTCAGGCACATCCTGAAACAGTAGGCTTGAACGCGATGGTCGCCCTGGCCTCTTGGCTCGGTCTTTAGTGCACTGATGCGCGGCAGTAATCCACTGGAAGGCTTGCCCGGGATGACATAAGGGTCCACAGGTTTTTCGAAATTATGTCCATGATGATTAACATTCGGTTGTGAGCCATTCCATTGCTCGCCATAAACGCTATTGTCTTCCCGGCCAACATGATAATCCACACCAGCAGCCGCCATTAAATCACCTTCATATGTTACATCGATAAAAACCTTCGCCTTATAAACTCTACCGGAAAGCATTTTGATCGCCACAACGGCATTGTTCTTTTTTATTACACCTTTTTTCCGGTCAAGCCACTGATTTCGATGAACGGGAATTTCATATTCAGCGATCATTTCTTCGAAAACTTTTTCTGCAACGTGAGGTTCAAATATCCACATCGTTCGCTCGGAACCATCCATTGCCACCGTTGCCTGCCCTCGGTTGCCGTATTCTTGACGCTTCTGCCATTTCCAAGCTTCAGGCTGCTGATAATGATTATAGATTCGTTGATAAAACTGGCGAGAAAGCCCGCCTATACTCGCAGTCTTACCCGTATCCGAATAACCCAAACCGCCGCTGCTCAAACCTCCGAGATGCCTATCCGGACAGACGATAATGACAGTCTTTCCCATTCGGGCGGCTTGAACGGCCGCAATAACGCCTGCAGAAGTACCGCCATAGATCACAATGTCATATTCCGGAAATTCTATAACGACCGGCAGGTCAGCGCTGGATTTTACTGTTTGAAAAAGAATTGGAAATAAAGCTAAAAAACAACGAATAATTACTTTTTTATTCACTTCTTCTCCTTAATCCTGTTATTTGATAACAAATCTATGCTGTCGTTGCTTAGAAAGTTTTCCTCACATATTCTCGCTTAAGTTTAGTTTTATATCCAGAGCTTTTTGTAAGAGTTTAGAACATATAAGAAACTATTCTATGTTGCGCCAGATACTCAGACACGAGTCTTATTAAGAATTAAATGATTTTGGAGTAGACAAATTCACTTCTCTTGCCAGATTTTTCACTGTAGTAGGAATACCAGATGCCGCAACCGGTAGGAATGTTCTTCCGGTATCCAAGCACCAAATGAGCAACTCGAAATAGTCGATCGCCCTCACCCACTACATTACCGACCGATCGTCTCTTTTCTCCTCTTAAAACACAGTCAAAATTATCAAAAAACTTAATGATATAGCTGAGCTACAACTCACATATGACTTACTAGTGAAACAAAGTGGACACATTTTGGATACATCTCGGTTCTGACATTGTTAAAATATATAGAATAGAGAGGAATAACCTTATTTTTAGCTAAAAACAAATGGGCAGGGGCGGATTCGAACCGTCGACACACGGATTTTCAGTCCGAACCTGCGTTTTGTAAGTCCTTATAGCAAAGACGTTTATGGCTGTAAATTAAGACTTATGAAACGAACGGTAAACCAAAGTAGAACCAAAGTGGCACCAATGGTGCAAGCTTGGGACGCGTTTTGAGACGCGGTTTCAGTTCACACGATATAATTGAAATCCAGAAAATGCTTAAGGCTGTTCGATTCTGCAAAGACACTCGGATTAGATATCTGTTTGTGGAGTCGTAGGTGCTTTGTATGCAAGGCTTTATGCCGCAGCTTTTAACCAAAAATGACAGCCGCAAATATTTGACAAATCAATAACAAGTGGTAAGCAACTCAGTATCCACTGCTCACTGACGAACTTTTTGACGAACTGTTTCTTCTTCCCTCCTATCGGAACGTTGTTTTCCAGAACCGTAAACTTATCCATCCGATCCATCAGTCAGCCCTCCGCTAGGGCTTCAAGAGGCGGCCAAGGCGCTCCTGCCATACGATTTTTCCATCCTGCCAGCATCGACACACTATTACCGCAGGTTTTGCTCCATCGCCACTGCAGACTCTATCTTCTCAACAGCAAGTAAAACCCGAAGTCCCCGTGATAATAGTCGCGATTCCGCTGAGAGTCGACCATTTTCCCGCGAGCTCAGCTACCACGATGCGGTCCCATCGCCGCTTGACAGGCACAGATAGTTGCAATTTCCTGCCAATGCGATTGTCAGCGGCTGATTCGGAGGAAGCTTATTCGTTCTTCGTTGGGGTGGAATTCGCAGATGTATAGCTCACTACCTGGTCCGAAGGCCGGAGAGCCCAGTCGTCCAGAACCGTATGCCACGACGAATTCGACGGTGTCGCCGCAACATTCTCATGCGCCGCGAAGCAGAAGAACCACCCGCTATCATCCGCGCTCCGCTCCAGGCGGTCTAAGCACGCTCGAGTCGCACCTTCACCCTGATCGCTTTCGCCGTATCGCGGGCGTCTATCGGGAAGTCAAACCATAGATCCCGGAAGTCATCCCAGTGGCGAACCAAATCCCAATTACGGCCCTTGGTGACTACCTTCTCCGGACCAAGCACCTCCGTGCGAAAGTTCCGGTAAATTACCCGCCCCTCATGCGTGTTGTCCAGCAGTTCAATCTCGACGTTGGCGACTTTGACCGAACGTGTCATGAACCGGATGCCGACATGGGCCCGGGTCTTGCTGCTGTCCGGGTCGAGTTTTGTACCGGCCAACTCAAAGCCGGGCACAGTCACTCGGCCCCACACTTGACGCGGTATGTACTCGCCGTCGCCGGCCAGAATAGGTCCCTCGAATGTCACATCAGGTTGTCGGCTCGACTCGGTCCGTCCCCTAGGCTCTGCGGACCTGCGAGTCTTCCCCGCAGCGACGGCCAACGACGATGTCGACCCCAGCACGGCAGCGCACGCAACCACACCTCGTTTGGCGAATGACCTGCGATTCATAAAAGTCTCCTTTCAAACGACCAATTCTTAGCAATTACAAAACGCTTTTACAAGCGTTAAAATCCCGTATCACCGGTTCCGCCGACCTCGAACAAAACGGCCCGATGTCATCTGCGCTCCGCTCAAGGCGGTCTATGCGCGCTCGAGTCGCACCTTTACCCTGATTGCCTTCGCCTGACCAGCTTCTTTCGGGAAGTCGAACCAGAGAGCCCGATGGTCGTCCCAGCGGCTCACCTTTGGGATGTTCTTGCCTGGGATAACGACCCGCTCCGGGCCAAGTTCTTCCCGGCGAGAGGTCCGGTAGAGCACCCGCCTCCCATACATTTCCTCCAGCAGTTCAATCTCGAGGTTGGCCACTTTGACCGAACGGGACATGAAGTGAACGCTCAAGAGAACTCGAGCCTTGCTGGTCTTCGGGTGGAGTCGCGGACGGATAACCTCCAGACCGGGCACTCGAACTCGGCAGTGAGCCGGGCGCCGTGTGCTCCGATGTTCGTCTAGAAACGGCACCTCAAATTCCAGATCCGCCGGACGGCTCGACTCAGTCAGTTCTGTGAGCCCTTTGGGTTTGTTAGTCTTCTCTGTGGCGGCGGTCAACGATGAAGTCGATCCGAGCAGAGCGGCACACGCAACCACACCTCGTTTGGCGAATGACCTTCGATTCATAAAAGTCTCCTTTCAAAAGACCAATTCTAAGTAATTACAGAACACTATTACGAGCGTTACAATTCCGTATCCCCGGGTCCGCCAACGCCTAATAGAACCGGCGCGACCCCCTCAAACGTCAGCACGGCGGCATCCTTCTGCCCCGCAACCGACTTCAGCCTCCAGACTCATGCGTACTCTTAGCGTCTTCAGCGGCGAGCTCGATCTTAACGCCGAAGCCGCTCGCACCGGACAGTTCGTCATCCGGTCCGAAATCGAACGTTATGGGCATTCCTTCCTCTTGCGGGGCATCTTCGATTGCCCCGCTGCTCTGAAAGACGGCGGCGACCGATATGAGTTCTCGCCCATCCTCGGCCGACAATTGAACGGTCACCTGCCACTTTCGTTTCACGGGTGAGGCCGTGTGAACGCGCACCGTGGCCAGAAGTCGCCCCTTGTCTTTCCGGAACATGATCGACGGGACTTCAGCCAGATCCCCGCGTTCGGTCGTCCCCATTTTTAACTGCAGCGGGATCGTCTGATCAAATACGAGCTTCCCCTTCGCCGTTTGTGAGTCCTCGTAGGACCCAAACCCCACTTTCTCCATGCCTTTTCGGATCTTCGGGTCGGATTCGTCCGTCGTCGGTGCGACCGGTGCCCCCCCCTTTGGCGTCGCGCCGCGCATTCTCTCGATGCCCTGACCAGCGGGGGCCCATCCTCTCTGCGTTGACCTGGCCGTGTCTTCGCCATCGAACAACGAAGAAAGACCGATCATCATCGCTGCGGTACCGATGGCGACCGCCGCCACCAAACGCCAGCGCCGACGGATACCGCGCGCAGCCGCCCGCAAACAGAGCCCGACCCCCTCTGGCCGTCCAGCCTCGCCCTTCGAGTCTATCTGCAAATGCAACGCACGACACATAGAAGCACGAAGCGAATCGACGAAACCATCTCTCGGCGGCGGCGCCGAATAGCTTTCTCTGAGCAGGTCACGAAGATCATCATTGTTCGGCTGGGTCGTCATTTTCAACTCCACTATCTAACCGATGTCGTAGTCGTTCTCTTCTTCGGGCTCCTAAAAAGCCATCCGAAAGGCCTTTCGGGCCCGGTATAACACGTTCTCTATGGCCTTTTCCGTGCGGCCGGTCCGATCTGCGATCTGACGCACCGTGAGTTCCTCGATGTACTTCCATTCGAGTACGATGCGATCGTCGTCCGACAAGGTCGCCATCGCGTCAGCAACTCGCCGACGGCGTTCCGCCGCTTCCAAGCGGTCCTGAGGATTGGCCGAATCGACCGGGCTCACCGAACGACAGTCCATCTCCAACGAACAACCCATTCGGCGGCGCAGCCGTCGCCAGTCCTGCAGTTTGTGTCGGACGATCCCAATCAACCACGAATAGATCGGCCCGCTGTCGGGATCAAGGCGTTTCAAGCTGTTCACTGCCGCCAGAAACGTCTCACTGACCACGTCTTCAGCCGCGTATCTGTCACCGTCAACTCGAGAGTAGACATACCTCCATACGGACGGTAGATACCGTCGGTAGACTTCTTCCATTGCTGCATGCGATCCACATCGCATCAGCCGAAGAAGCTCTGAGTCCGGCTTAGAATCCCACTCAATCATGCTGCTCAGCTTATACTCCGGACTTGCCCTTGCACGGGTGCCTTTACTTATAGACTCGCACCGGACCGGATAATCCCTCAAGACAAAACGGCGGTCCCGAAGAAAAAGTGCAAATAACCATCCCCTGCCCCCACCGGGAATTATCCTGCACATTCACGCTGGATCCAAAGGTCTATTCCACCTCATGCCTTCGTTGACCAGCCCATGTTGCCCCCAGCCCTCCATCCTTGCTCATAAGCGAATGGGGCTTGTCCCCGGCGACGGCATTGATTGCGACAACAATCTCGCGGCAAGAGCCCTTTGGCAAGAAGCCGGAAGCACCGGCCTCAAGCATCTCCCTTATAGTAGCCTTGTCCGCACAGGATGTGAACTGAGAGGCTATCTCTAGTATCGCAGATCAGCTTCCAAGAGTTTTATCGATCTCAAGATATTTTTGCGGCAAAGAGTAGTCGATTCGGCCAATAGAACACCGTGGAATAGCCTTAATTCGATATCCACGACATAATCATTTTCGAGTGACCTGTCACCCTGCCGAAAGCCGCACCTTTGAGCAGCTATAAACGCCGGTTGTTCGCTAAGAGTGTTCCGGAGAATCGCCGTCTTCCTGCATTTCTTCGTGTCTTTGTGCTTAGGTGGCTATCTGTGCAACGAACATTTCTGCCCTGTACCATACGTTGTACCCGGCTTCGGCTAAGTGTAGATAGCAGTCCAGGTCGATGATGCTCCTGCAGATACCGCTGCTGACTGCGTTGCGGGCCACGTGGATCATTTCATCCGAATTTGTCAGTTCCTTTGCTGCCTCGCTTCTTGGGTAGTGCTCGGCCGAGTATTTGGGGGAGAAATAGTGGCCCTTCTCTCGCAGTCGGGCCAATCTTTTGGCGAATATGAAGATCTGGAATCTCAACACCCGGTTCAAGAAGTCCGGCCGCTTGACGATATCGGTATTGCCGCCGATCATCGCGTGGCAGCAGGCCCTGCAGACCAGCAAAGGGCAATGCCACACTATTGCGTAGTCCATCACCGCATCGGACAGCGAGGCGCACGCCCCGAAGGAGACCACGGCCGCCGGTGCGCCCTGCACTTTCGGATTGAAAATGTCGTCCTTTTTGAATTCGTAATTGTCCGGCGTCCTGTTCCATGTCCAACGGTTATAGAGCCGGTCATATCGCGGATTGATATCCGTCGCAAGAACTTTCCAGCCCGGCAATCGCTTCGCCAGATCTCGCGCGTGCCTGCCCCATACGCATACCGGATTCACAATCAGCCCGCCGTCGCTGCGTTCGAGCAGTCTTACAATTATCCCCTTCAAATAGTCGTCCTGCCACCCTCGCCGCGAGATGCCCTTAAAAGAAGAATAGGCGCACGGCTCTTCCGACAGCCCGGGGAATCTCTCGTCCCATCGTTGAGTCAATTCCCCCAAATGGTGCTTCAGCCTGATCTTCTCTACACCCCGTTCGCCGATATTGCCCGCCCGAAACTCACCGAGCAGCCCCTCCATCGCGACCGCGCCCGTCTCAAGTTGGTCTTTGCTGCCTGCCATTTCAAAATATCTCCGGGAACCACATTCTATCCCTGTGATCTCTGTGTGCTCTGTGGCTTAACCGTCTCTTTTTTCTCGCTCTGTGGCCTTGACCGGACAGCGGCCGCTCTTTTGCGAAATCGTTCCAATACAATCTTGAGGATTTGGCCATCTCGTTCAGAAGAAGTGTGAAGTTCTAGTACCTTAAGATATTTTTCCAGCTTTCTTTTTTCTCTAGCTTTCATATCGTTCCTTTACTACATCCTGATTGCCCCGATGCCGCCCAGTTCACTCGCTCGACCGACATGTTGAAGATCACGACATTGTCGTGTACAGAACATTCTCTCACAGTGCCTACGGTTTCATAACGCTCAGGAGGTGATAAAATAGCTTCCAAGGGCTATTGTATCGTCTCGTAGCTACGGAGTTCCTGAAGGTTTTTCGGCTCTAATACAATCCTGCTGTATCCCAAAAGTGTTCCGGTAGCGCGGGCAAGACGGATCTGAGACATTTCGTATTCGGCAAAAGCGCTGATCCTACTAAGTTGTGCATAGGCAAAACCAGTCGCGGAGTTCAACACATCAGTACTGGTTCGCTGACCGAGCTGGAATTGTGACTGCTCTACCTCGTAATCACGAAGGGCCGTTTCGACAGCTTTCTCAGCTGCCAGGATACGTCGCCAACTATTGTTCAATGCCCTGGCGGTGTTATACACTTCCTGCTGGATGAACTGCCGGAGTCTGGCACGGCTGGCTTGCCTTTGAATCTGCCTTAGTCTCGCCGCTCTCAAGCGCGCTTCGGCGGCCTTATTGCCTATGGGAATGGTAGCGTAAATACCGACGAAATGCGTATCAGACGTATTATCACCAAGATCTCCCAGGGCATGCCCTACGTCGCCAGCTTGAGCTTGAGCAGTGTAGCTGTAGGTGAAACTAAGGTCGGGTAGTATCGCATTGCGCGCCACTTCGACATTTAATTTGTCAATAGCCAACTGCAATTCCAACTGAATGGTCTCCATGCGGTTATCAAGTGCGATTTCGACGAGCTTTTCCTCATTGATATCCAGCCCCAGTGGATTCGGCTCGGTCTTCGGAATGATCCTTACGCTTGCATTGAACGGCATGTCCTGACGGTTCATGATGCGCAGCAGGTCAAGCTGGCGGTTCTGGACCATCGTCTCGGCGTTAATGACCGCCTCGATTGAACGTGATAGACCTGCCTCGGAGCGCACGATTTCGATCTTTGCAGATGCCCCGGAGGCCACCTTAAGCTGGGCGTGATCGAGCTGATTCTGAGCCAGCTTGTATTGCTGGCGACGGACATCCAGCTCACGACAAGCCGTGTACAATAGCCAGTAGGCAATGTCGGCCCCGGCCAGAAGGTCGATAACATTCTGTTTGGTTCGAGCATCTATAGCGTGTTTCTGGTAATCCGCGATGCGGATCGAGTTGGTGTTGATGCGCGTCCCCCTCCCTCTGAGCAGGGATTGAATGAATGAGACGCTGACCGCCGCGTCGGCCACACCAGCGGCAGCCTCAGAATCCGACTCCCCAAAAGGCAAGCCCAAAGCGACGGATCCACCAGTGTGTAGAGGGACTTCTACACGAGTCTCGTAGTCGTTACTTGTCGAAGATATCCCTGTCTCGGTTTCCGAAACACCGTATGTCGCCGAGCCAAAGAAGGTCGCCTCAAACTTGGCCCGTTCCATATCCACCGTCTGCTGGGCAATGGCAGGATCGATCAAGTCTATTTTGAGGTCCAGATTATTGGCGAGGGTCGCAGCGCGGACTTGTTCGATCGTCAACTCAACCACGGAGGTCGGGTCATTGGCATCGCTGATCTGTTCGGTGATTTCTTTGGAGGCCTGCTCAATGGAAACAGGCGGCACGTCCGACAGGTTCGCGGGCTGGACGGTCTCGATCGTATCCAGATCGGCTCTCAAAGCACTGATTCTAGCATCTTCTTCTATAGTCGGAGGGGAGCAGCCCGCCGCAGCCAGCAAGGCCAGGGCTATTCCAATACAGCGCCAGGTGATTTCCCAATAGTGTCCAGACTCCGACGAAGACTTGCATGATCTTGTAGTCTTCATTATTGTCACCTCATTCGTATCTAAGTGCGCTCATCGGGTCAATTCTGGCCGCCCTACGTGCGGGAATCCAACACGCTGCGAGCATTATTAACGATACAAGCAGCACGACGCAGAAGTAGGTCAAGGGGTCCCACATGTGCACTCCGTAAAGGCAGTATTCATCAATATAGCTAAAGACCGGCACCAGGCGGGTTAGTATCCATAAGGGAATACAACTCAATCCGAGTCCGAGTATCAATCCAAAACCTGTCAGGATGGCCCCTTTGCGTAGTACAAATTGTAGGACGTCCTCCCATTGAGCGCCTAATGTCATGCGTATGCCAATCTCCCGGGTCCGCTGATTGACCTCGTAGGCCATCAGACCGGCAATCCCGGTCGCCACAAACAAGAGTCCCACCGCTCCAATCATCCCCAAGAGCCCGGTGATGGCACGTTGTAGATCGAGCGTTTCATTGGCTATCTCAGCAAGGGTGCCTATCTTATAGGTTGCCGACGTCAAGCTCGCAGACTCCAACTCCCCCTGCAGAAAAGATGAAAGTGGTCGATGATCACCTTGGGTACGTATGAGCAGACACCTCTTGTGAGTGAGGGGCCAGAACGACAATTGTTCAGGTCTATCCCGAACCGTACGAAGTTTGACCGCCTTGACAACGCCAACCACTTCTCGCACCTCACCCGTCCCAAGAGTGACGTGCTTGCCTATCGGGTCCTGGCCCGGCCAGAGGCGCTGCGCCATAAGTTCATTAACAATCATAACCCCGGTCGCCCCTGGGCCATCCTGCGCGGAGAAATCGCGCCCCCGGAGAAAGGGCACACCCAGCGTCTTAAAGTACCCGGGGCCAACCTCCGTGAACACCCAAGGGATGTACTTCTTGTCCGCCGGAAACTGGAAGTCTTCAACGTGTGTTGCGCCCGTCCTGGGGTGTCCTCGCCCCACCAAGGATAGCGGTATGTCCCCTGCCAGGCTGACTGCCTGCACTCCGGGAAGGGAAGTCACTCGCTGCTGCAAACGCGTGAATAGTTGGTCTATGTCTGCGTTGACGGGTGAATCATCTTTGAGATCGACGGATACGGCTAATACTCTTTTTGCATCGTAGCCCAGATCGGCTACACGAAGCGCGCGTAAACTCAACAAGCATAACACGCCAAATGACAAGACAATCACAGAGATAGCCACCTGGATGACAACCAGAATGTTACGCAAGCTAAAACGCCGGGCAAATAGAGTGACCGCACCGGCGCCATCTTTCAGGACGGCCATGACGTTAGAGCGTGACACCCGTAAAGCCGGTGTCAGACCAAAAAGGAACACCGAGCCCAACGATCCCAGCAACGTCAGACATAGAATACGCCCGTCTGTGCCGACAGGAGTACCGAGCTGCTGAATGAGGGGAAAAAGTGCACGAATCATGATCGCCAACCAATGGGCAATAAGTGCACCAACCATCCCACTCAGTAACGCCAAGAGTGAGCTTTCCACCAGTAATTGTCGGATGATGTCACGCCGATTAGCTCCCATAGCCCGTCGGATGGCGATCTCCTTCTGACGCATCATGCCGCGAGCCAGCAGCATATTTGCCACGTTGGCACATGCAACCAGGAGTATCAACATTGGGGGTGCCTGAATCAAGGCTACGACCAGCCCAAAGTAGTCTTCGCCGGCTAATGGATTAGTACCGCGGCTTCCGTCGGAGATTGGAATACGTATATGCTTTAAAGAGTGCTCATCTCGATACATTTGCTCTGTGAGTATGAGGAGTCTGGACATGGCCTGTTCACGATTCACTCCCGGCCTGAGACGCCCGAGACACTGCAGTGAGAAATTACCCGGATGGTCCAGTGGGAAATTGTCCATTTGCGATAACGTTCCCAGAGTGACATATACGGCGGGATTCGCCAGCGCCTCGGTTCCGATGAACTCGGGTGGCGTCACGCCAACGACTGTGAGAATATGGTTACTGATACAAATGGTTTTGCCCAAGGCCGCCAGATCACCGTCGAATAAACGGCGCCAAAGGCTGTGACTGATCACGGCAACAGACTGGGAGCCGCGTCCTCTTTCCTCCTCCGGAAGAAAGAAACGCCCAATAACAGGTTTGACACCCAGAACAGAAAAGTAGTTGCTGGAGACCGCCAACGATACAACCCGCACTTCCGATTCGCCCACCCGCACATCGGATAGGTCAGACGTCTTGCCAAATAACTTATAAGCTATCAGTCCGGAGAACATCTCTGATTCATCGCGATAGCTAACATAGAGCGGATAAGCAAAGCTGTCGCTAGTGCCCTCCAACAGACGGTCAGGCATCTGATATTGATATTGACGTTCCAGCTTGACCAGTTCTCGTGCGTTTTTCACCGGCAGCGGTCGCAGAAACATACGATCCAGAAAGCTGAAGACAGCGGTATTGGCCCCAATGCCCAAAGCGAGCGTAAGGACTATCACAACCGTGAATCCGGGTTTCTTGGCCAGCATCCGTACGCCGTATCGAATGTCATGCCATATTGTCGTCATCACTAATTCCTTAAGTATCTTATTTCTTCCATTCTTGTTGCATATTACACTACTCGTACCTCAGCGCTTCCATCGGATCGACCTTTGCCGCCCGGCGAGCGGGGATATAACAGGCTGTGAGCGTGACGAACGACACAAGCAGCGTGATGCAGAAGTAAGTCAACGGATCCCACATGTGCACTCCGTAAAGGTACTCGTCCACATAGCGGAAATCCGGCACCAGGAGGCTCAAGATATAACACGGTATACAACTCAGTCCCAGCCCAAATCCCAATCCAATACCCATTAGGATAGCGCCCTTGCGTAATATGAATCGCAGTACGTCCTTCCATTGGGCACCCAATGCCATACGCACACCAATTTCCCGAGTTCGCTGACTGATCTCGAAGGCCATAACACCAGCAATCCCGGTCGCCACAAACAACAGCCCCAATGCGCCAATTGCACTCAAGAGCGCCGTGATGATACGCTGTCCCGTATGCAACTCACTGGCGCGCTCAGCAAGGTTAGCTATCTTGTACATAGCTGGCGTCAGGCCCGCTGACTCCAATTCCTCCTGTAATAAGGATACCAGTGACTGCTGATCGCCCTGGGTACGGATGAGCAAGTCCCATTTGTGGGCAGGTAATGGCTTACCGCTTGCATCAAATTGTGCTAGTGGCCAGAACGACAACGGTTTAGGCTTTTCTCGAATGTTGCGGAACTTGACCGCTTTGACAACGCCTATCACTTCTCGCGGTCCACCCCCAACATCAACGTGCTTGCCAATTGGATCTTGGCCTGGCCAAAAGCGCTGCGCCGTTAGTTCATTAATAATCATAACCCTGGATGTCCCGGGGTCGTCCTGTGGTGTGAAGTCCCGTCCCCTTAACAGAGGAACGCCCAGCGTCCGAAAGTACCCCAGGCCGACTATCTTGTAATCCCAAGGAATACTGTCCTGGCCCGCAGGTATCTGGAAGTCTTCAACATATTTTGCACCCGTTCTAGTCCGTCCAATCGACGTTAACGGCACATCCGATCCAAGGCTGACGGCCTGCACACCGGGGAGGGATGTCACTCGCTCCTGCAAACGCGTGAATAGCTGGTCCATGTCTGCGTTGATGGGTGAATCATCTTTGAGATCGACGGATACGGCTAATACTCTTTTGGGATCGTAGCCCGGATCGGCTACACGAAGCGCGCGTAAACTCAACAAGCATAACACGCCAAATGACAGAACAATTACAGAAACAGCCACCTGGATAACAACCAGACAGTTGCGCAAGCTAAAACGCCGGGCAAATAGCGTGACCGCATTGGCGCCTTCCTTTAACACACCCATCACGTTAGGGCGTGACACCTGTAAAGCCGGTGTCAGGCCAAAGAGAAACACCGAGCCCAACGATCCCAGCAACGTCAGACATAGAATACGCCCGTCTGTGCCGACAGGAACGCCGAACTGTTGAATAAGGGGAAAAAGTGCGCGAATCATGATCGCCAACCAATGGGCAATAAGTGCGCCAACCGTCCCGCCCAGCAACGCAAGGAGTGAGCTTTCCACCAGTAATTGTCGGATGATGTCACGCCGATTAGCTCCCATAGCCCGCCGGATGGCGATCTCCTTCTGACGCATCATGCCGCGAGCCAGCAGCATATTTGCCACGTTGGCACACGCAACCAGGAATATCAACATTGGGGGGGCCTGAATCAAGGCCACGACCAACCCAAAGTAGTCTTCGCCAGCTAATGGATTAGTGCCATGGCTTCCGTCGGAGATTGGAATACGTATATGCTTTAAAGAGGACTCATCTCGATACATTTGCTCTGTCAGCATGAGGAGTCTGGACATGGCCTGTTCACGATTCACTCCCGGCCTGAGACGCCCGAGACACTGCAGTGAAAAATTACCCGGATGATCCAGTGGGAAATCGTACATCTGCTGTAACGTTCCCAGAGTGACATACACAGCGGGATTCATCACTGCCACGGTGCCGATGAACTTGGGTGGCGTCACACCAACCACTGTGAGAATATGGTTACTGATACAAATGGTCTTGCCCAAGACCGCCGGATCACCGTCGAATAAACGACGCCAAAGGCTGTGACTAATCACGGCAACAGACTGGGAGCCGCATCCTTTTTCCTCCTCTGGAAGAAAGAAGCGCCCAATAACAGGTTTGACACGCAGAACGGAAAAGTAGTTACTGGAGACAGCCAACGACGCAACCAGCACTTCCGATTCACCCGCCCGCACATAGGATAGATCAGACGTCGTGCCAAATGACGTATAAGCTATCAGTCCAGAGAACATCTCTGATGCATCGCGATAGCTGACGTAGAGCGGGTAACTGAAGTCATCGCTAGTGCCCTCCCATAGACGGTCAGGGCTCTGATATTGATATTGACGTTTCAGCTTGACCAGTTCTCGTGCGTTTTTCACCGGCAGCGGTCGCAGCAACATACGATCCAGAAAGCTGAAGACAGCGGTATTGGCCCCAATGCCCATAGCGAGCGTTAGGACTACCACAACCGTGAATCCGAATTTCTTGGCCAGCATCCGAACGCCGTATCGAATGTCATGCCATATTGTCGTCATCATTGATTCCTTGAATGTTATATTTTTTGCATTCTTATTGCATATTAGACTACTCGTACCTCAACGCCTCCATCGGATCGACCTTTGCCGCCCGGCGAGCCGGTATCCAAGCGGCGAAAGCGGCCACGGCGATGAACACAACAACTGCACCTGCCAGGACTAAAGGCTCGTGGCGACTAATGTCAAAGAGCATGATCTCAATGAAACGGGATAGCCAGAACGTTGCGAGCAGCCCTATACAGATGCCTATCACAACGGTTCCCATGCCTTGTCGCATTGTGTGTCGGATGATCTCGGAGGGAAGCGCACCCAAGGCAATGCGGATGCCGATTTCCTTGGTGCGTCGGGCGACCGAATACGCCAGAACGCCATAGATCCCCAGCACGGCCAGACTGAGTGCTATAGCGGCGGCTAATACCAGACATTTCATATAGAGTCTGTGAGACGCTGTGGAGCTGTAAAGTGTGTCCTCTATCATCACAAACATGGGCGAATCCATCGTCGGCTCAAGGACCTTCAGTTCCTTACGCAGGCTCGTAAGAATCGAGGACGGTTTCACTGTCGTTCGGATGGCCATGAAATGAGGGGAGGTTCCGGGCATTTCCTGATAGGGACGGAAATAAAGGGGCTCTATCTCCTGATTTAAGCCCTGATCTCGTGTATTACTCATCAAACCTACAATTTCATAACGCACAGGACCTATGCCGGAATCGTGTGTAACAATTTGCCCAACGGGATTGTCCCCAAGCCCAAACCGCTGCGCCATCATTTTGTTAACAACGATGGTCTTCTGGTTTGCACCGATATCGGATCGCTCCAGATATCGACCGGCGGCTAAACGAGCGCCAATGGTTTTTAGGAAGTCTTCGGCGCCAATGCCGCATCCGACTCTTTTGACTCTTACGATTGTCCCATCGGAACTCGTCCAGTTTTCTGGATTTTGTCCGAAGTAAGTGACACCGATTCCCACGGAGTCTACGCCAGGCACAGAAGACCAACGTTCGTGTAATTGTCGCAAGAAATGGCTCTTCATTTCCAAGTCCCGATATTTCCCAGGAAGCGCCATATGAGCGCGCACAAGATTGGTTGGGTCGTATCCAGGATCAACGTGCAGGAGTCTGATTACGCTGGATATCATCAATCCGGCACCGCTCAACAAAACCACGGCCAAGGCCACTTCCGACACGACCAAGGCGTCGCTTAGGCGTTTCCGCACTCTATCCGGACTGACGGCAGAGACCGCTTGTTTTAGAGAGTCGCTTATTTTCCCCCGGCAGGCAATCCAGGCAGGAGCAAGACCAAATGCAACCCCGACCCCCACGGAGAACATCAAGGTGATCCCAAGCAGTCCAAAGTCGATCCGCACGGCTTTTAGCCGGGGCATGTTTGCGGGGATTATCATCGTCAGGGCCTCAATGCTCCAATAGGTCACCAGCAATCCACAGAGGCCACCGACGACGGCCAAAAGGGCGCTTTCTGTGAGCAGTTGCCGAAGAAGTCGCAGTTTCCCGGCTCCCAAGCCACTACGAATCACAAGCTCACGTTTTCGGTTCTCAGTACGGGCGAATAGCAGATTCGCAAGGTTAGCGCAGGCGATCAGCAGAATGAATCCAACCACACCCATCAAACTAAATAGTGTCTTCTGAACAGCCTCGGTGGTAAACATCATCCGCAGAGGACGAACCGTAGTGCCGAATCCTTCGTTGTGTTCGGGAACGTTTCGGGCGTGCCGTGCCGCAATCATATCCAATAAGGCTTGGGTTTGCGCTAACGTTACACCCGGCTGTAACCGGGCCAAAACTCCCCAACTGCGAAATTGGTAACCACGATCAGGATAATCCGGAGCATCTTCCGGGATCCAATATTTGAGCCCACTGTACGGAAATCGAAAATGGGGAGGCATCACGCCCACTACGGTCGCGTCCATCCCATCAAAATGAATTGTCTCCCCGATAATGTCGGCCCGGCCGCCAAAGCAGCTTTTCCAGTATGCGTGGCTAAGAACCATGACTTTGCTTTTGCCCGGTTTTCCTTCGTCTGCGGTGAACGTACGGCCTAAATATGGCGCAACCTTCCAAATATTGAAAAAGTTCGGAGTCACCTCATGACCCCACGCTCTTTCTCGATTCAGCTCTTTTTGATCGTAATAAACAAGTGAATGGTTTTCGGTGACCACTAACTCTGAGAAAACCTCATCATGCTGACTCAACTCACTTATCGTGGGCGGATTGAGACCCAGGCAATACTTCCCGGTCCTTCTATCCAGAGCGCGTATCTGAACAAGTTGGTCAGAGTTGTGAGCAGGCACCGGGTCCAGCAGGACGGTTCTGACGAAGCTGAAGATCGCCATATTGGCTCCGATACCGATTGCCAACGTTAACACTGCCACCGCAGTGAAGCCTGGGCTCTTACGCAACTGACGAAGCCCATATCGTATGTCATGCCATATCGTCGTCATCATTGATTCCTTGAATGTTCTATTTCTTCCATTCTTGTTGCATCTTAAACTACTCGTAGCGCAACACTTCCATCGGGTCGATCCTAGTTGCCCGTCGGGCTGGGAGATAGCAAGCCAGTAGAGCCACAGCCAATAGGATCATGGAGACGATAACCAATGTCACGGGATCAGTCACACGGATCTGATACAACATACCGGACATACAACGTAACAGTGCCAAAGCGCCGACGAAACCGATTCCCAGGCCCATCCCCGTCAGGATCATCCCCCGTTTGGTCACCAGTGTGAGGATATTGCCGCCTCGCGCACCAAGGGCCATGCGGATGCCGATTTCATGGGTGCGTTCGCTGACGGCAAAGGCCATGACACTGTAAAGACCGACCATGGCCATGATCAGGGCCACACCGGCCATGACCACGAGAAGGATCGTGCTGAACCGTTCCACGGACATCGTCGCAGCCACGATACGGGGCATGGTGGCAACATTCAGGATGGGCTGGGTGGGATCGAGATCCCAAATGTGATGTCGTACCGCATCTGCCAGCCGGACGGATGGACCCGAGGTGCGGATCATGAGACTCATGTGGTGGGGACAGTGAGAAGTGATGGGCTGGTACAGGATGGGGCGGAAACCAATAGACGTCAGATGGCGGATCTTGACGTCTCCCACGATGCCAATGATTTCTTTATCCTGGCCGTTGACCTGCACGTACTGACCGACCGGATCGGTGTCCTTGAAGTAGCGGCATGCCAGTTCCAGAGTAATGACCACGGACTGTAATCCCCTGTCCGGATCCTCGGGTGCAAAGGTCCGTCCCTGGATCACGGGAATACGCAAACACTCGAAATAGTCGAAATTGACAAAGCGAAACTCGGCAGAGGGCCCCTGCGACGGAGGAAAGGTCCTGCCCTTGATTCCAAAGCCGAGATTGACTGTTACCGGTTCCATGGGGAAGTTGCTGATAAGGCCGGTGGCTTCCACATCGGGCAAAGCCCGGACACGATCGGCAAGCTGTTCGTAAAAGGTCAGGCGCTGGTTTGTATGGCTATTGGCCTTTGTACTAGGACGCTCGAGAGTCACAGTCAAAACACGATCTGGTACGAAGCCCAGACTAGCATGTTGCAGTTTATAGATACTCCTAATCAGGAGCCCCGCCCCGCTCAGGAGGATCAGGGCCAAGGCTACCTGCGCAGTCACCAGCACGTTGATTGTACGCTGGCTGGATAAACCCCGTGACTGACTGCGTGTACCCTGTTTAAGGGTTTCTCCAAGGTAGGCCCGCGATCCCTGCCAGGCCGGGACCAGGCCGAACAGGACACCGGCGCCCAGGGATACAACCAAGGTAAAGCCCAGAACCGTAGGATTGAGACGGATCTCGTCCAGGCCGGGAACACTGGAGGCTGTTCCGTCCACCAGCTTGGGGGCAATGGCCTTCAAACCCTCCAATCCCCAGTATCCCAGGAAGAGTCCCAGAATCCCACCCATAACTGCCAACAGTAGACTCTCGGTCAGCATTTGTCGCACGAGACGCCAGCGCCCGGCCCCCAGAGCACCGCGTACCGCAATCTCCCGGGATCTGGTGTTGGCTTTGGCCAGGAGCAGGTTGGATACGTTGACACAGGCGATCAGCAACAGAAACCCCACAGCTCCATTGAGGACCAAGAACGCCGTTTTCACGTTTGAAACGAGTTCCCCGTGCGCGGGAACAACACGGCAACGTTTGTTCTTGTTCACATCTGGGTACTGCTGTTCAATGCGCTCTGTCACCACATCCATGCTGGCCTGGGCCTCGGTCATGGTGACTCCGGGCTTCAGGCGACCAAAGACCGTCAGATAGTGAGAGCCACGATTCTGTTTCAGACTTTCCCTGGGTATAGGCATATAGATTTCTATCAAATCGTCGATAAAACCCATGCTGGGTTTTACCACACCGATGACGGTCCAGGGGGCCTCGTCCAAGGTAATTGTTTTTCCTACAATGTTCGGATCCGCACCGAAGCGCACACGCCAGAGTCGGTTTCCGAGGATCGCAACCTGAGCATGACCCGGTTCGGAATCTTCCGGAGCAAATGCGCGTCCCAGGGCAATGGGATCGCCGCCTATCACGTCCAAGATATTGTTGGTCACACAAGCGCCTTTGAGCGCCAGTGGTTCATCCTCTCCGGTTAGATGGGGGCGACGGTTCCAGTGAAAGGCACTGAGTTCTTCAAACACCGTATCCTGTGCCTGCCAATCCAGATAATCCGGGCCTGAACTAATATGTGATCCAGGGATATGATTCCAAGTAGTATAGATGAACACGAGTCGTTCCGGATCCTCAAAAGGCAAGGGGCTGAAGATCACCGTGTGGATCAGAGTGAACAGCGCCGTATTAGCGCCGATACCAAAGGCCAGGATCAGCACGACCATAGCAGTGAAACCGGGGCTCTTACGCAACTGACGAAGCCCATAGCGAACATCGTGCCATATTGTCGTCATTGATAATTCCTTCTGTATCCTGTCCTCTGTATTCTGTCTTCTACCTCATTCATATCTCAGCGCCTCCATCGGATCAATCTTTGCCGCCCGATGGGCGGGGACATAGCTGGCCAGCATCGAGGCCAGTCCGAGTAATATCACAGCTACGGCGATACTTAGAGGATCGACCGGATGGACGCCGTAGAGCACGCTTCGGATCAGGCGGGCTGTACCCAATCCCAGTAGTAATCCAATAATCAATCCAGCGATTGTAAGGACAAGTCCCTCACGAAAGACCATGCCCATGATGTCTCTGCGCGTGGCGCCAAGTGCCTTGCGTATGCCGATCTCCGCAGTACGCGAGGCTACCATATAGCCCTTGACCGCATAGATGCCCAAAGAAGCCAGGAACAGGGCCATCGCCCCGAAGATAGCTGCCAGTTTAGCGCCTATTGTCGCCATCCAAACGGTAAGATTATCACTATAACAGTCCGCCAGACTTGTCAGTAACAGGATTGGTAACTGAGGATCTGTCTCTCGAATTAACGTGCGAATGTTTTCCTGGAGGGCGACTTCATCTTCATGTAGGATCCCTGTGACATGAATATGAATGAAGGTGGGCTGACTGCCGGCCGCCATCGGTAAGTAGATTTGGGGGGATGGGACTTCATCATCAGTGGCAATTCGCAAAGTCGGTACAATCCCAACCACACGGTATGGTGTTGTTTCCCAACCATACGTAATCAAACACCCGAGTGCGTTACCATCCGGCCGGAGTCGACGAGCAATTTGTTCGTCGATGATCACGACCTTCTCCGCGTCGGGGACACTATCGAGACGTTGCAAAGGCCTGCCTTGTAGTAGAGGCATTCCCAGCGCCTCGAAGTAATCTGCTCCGACCTTGTGTACCTCAGGAGCGCCTTTGATGAAACGCGGAGTCCCTCCGCTTTCGCGGTCCCTGTCGTTTTCGATGCCCGGTACGTATTCGCGGACAACCCCGCCATAACCACTATGTCCGCCCTCGGCAAAGGGGAATGAGGCTGACAGGCTGACAGCCCGGATACCCGAAAGCGACCGCAATCGGTCAACCAGAGTTTCATACACTTGCTGGCTGCGCGCAAGGTCATAACCTGCGGAATACGTATCGAGCTTGACGAGCAGCTTGCCGTCAAAGCTGAATTCGGAATTGGGTCGAAGGGCTTTCACCGCACCGCGCGTAAAGAGTGCCGCCCCCATTACGAGCACAACGGCCAGCGCAATCTGGCAAAGCAAGGATAAATGAACCCGTTTCCTTTTCAGAGGCATAAGCATAACATTGCCTGATTCTTTCAGTTCGCCAACGACATCACGGCGAGACAAACCCAGAGCCGGCCTGAGGCCGAAGAGAATGGTAGCAATCAAGCAGAAACCCAGGGTGACCGCCAATACAGGCACGTTTATACTAACTCTTAATGCGGCACCGGCATCAATAGGCCCTTGCAGAACTGCGATCCAGTTATTCAGAGCTCTTGTGCTCCAGAAAGCCAGCAGAAGACCAAAAATCCCTCCCAGCAGCGCTAACAGCAGTGATTCAATGAGTAACTGCCGGATGATTTGTAGTCGGCTTCCACCCAGAGCCAAACGAACAGCGATTTCGCGGTGGCGCCTGGCCCCCTGAACAATCATCATGCCCGCAAGGTTCAGACACGCGATGAGCAGGACGGCCGCAGAGACTCCCATCAGGACCATACTGAAGCCGGACATCGCGGCCCTCTCTCTATCGTCATTGATTATGGCGAACCTGGGCGGCCGGTGGAGGTAAAGCGAGCAATTTGCCTTCCATTGTCTCGGATATTTCTCCTTGAGCCGAGGAGCTAATGCTTGCAACTGTGCCTGGGCCGCCGACATGCTCAGATCGGGCTTGAGTCGTCCCACTGGTACAACGTCGGGATAACCCCACCAGTCACTCGCTTCTCTGCCGGGCCTGCGCACACCTCGGGATAGGCGAACCACACGCAGATAGCTGCCCAGAGGCAGCCAAAGGTCGGGACCGAGGTGTGTGACGCCGGTGAATCCCTTCGGCGCGACACCGATGACCTCACAGGATACGCTGTTGACGCGTACGTGTTGACCCACTATCTCTGGACCGGCGCCCAGTCGCTGCCAGGCACGGAAGCTCAAGACCGTAACAGAGGGCGCGTCCTGATGTTCCTCCTCGGGCAGAAAGCCCCGCCCAAATGCAGGGGGCACGCCCAGGAACGAGAAGTAGTTGGCAGAGACGAACATCCCACATACCTGCTTGGCCGTCTCCCCGTGCGCACAAGTGACGTATTGCATGCCGTCGTCTTGGATCATCAGATTACTAAACACCGAACTGTCGTCACGTATGGTGTGAGAGGCGGAATAGGGTATCGTTCCGAGCCCGAAGTTACGGATCTTACAGCACACCAGCCTCTCAGGCGCCTTGACCTGTACCGGCCGAAAGACCAGCGTATTTACTACGCTGAACATGATTGTGTTGGCTCCGATGCCGATCGCCAGGGTAATCAGGGCAATAGCCGTAAAGCCCGGACTCTTCCTCAACATTCGGATACCATAATGGAAATCTTGCAAAAGACTTGCCATAGTCTATTCCTTTTCTACCGGTTGTCCGATTACTACCTCGCCATCATGCCAACCGTCTTTGAGCTTGATGATGCGGCTACCATAGGCCGCATAGCCCTCGTTGTGCGTCACCTGCACGATCGTCGTACCTTCGCGATTGAGCTTCTCGAGCAGGTCCATAACTTCCTTGCCCTGGCTCGAATGCAAGTTGCCTGTAGGCTCGTCCGCGAGGATCAGCTTGGGGCTCGCTACCACGGCCCTGGCTACACCCACAAGCTGCTGCTGACCGCCAGAGAGTTGGTTGGGGAAAAGATCTTTCTTTCCAACAATGCCGAAGCGGTCCAGAGTGTCGCAGACGATGCTTGCTCGCTCGGAGCCTTTGACGTTGCGGTAGGACAGGGGAGCCTCCAGATTCTCGTACACCGTGAGGCTGTCAAGCAGGTTGAAGTTCTGGAAGACAAAGCCGATATACTGGCGGTTGAGAGCCAACCGCTGTTTGGGCTTGAGTTCGTGTATGGGATTCTCGTCCAGGTAATACTCGCCCTCCCACTCGCTGTCTAGCATACCGATGATATTCAGCAGAGTGGTCTTGCCGGCCCCGGACGGGCCCATGATAGTGACGAATTCCCCTTGGTCTATGTTCAGATTTATCTGTTGCAGTACATAGACAAAACCGGCACGGGTATCATAACGTTTTTGAATGTGCTTGAGTTTAATCATTGTCGAGCTACCATATTCTAGAATCTCTCACAACTACTCGCAGCGCAACGCCTCCATCGGATCTATCCGTGCCGCCCGACTTGCCGGGATATATCCCGCTGCGAGCATTATTAACGATACAAGTAGCACGACACAGAAGTAAGTCAACGGGTCCCACATGTGCACTCCGTAAAGGCAGTACTCGTCAATGTAGCTAAGGATCGGCACCAAGCGGGTCAGAATCCATAAAGGGATACAACTGAGACCCAGCCCAAGTATCAATCCAACACAGGTCAGGATAGCCCCTTTACGTAGTACAAACTGGAGCACATCCTTCAACCGGGCGCCCAATGCCATGCGTATGCCAATCTCCCGTGTTCGCTGATTGACGTCGTAAGCCACCAGACCGGCTATCCCGGTCGCTACAAACAAGAGTCCGACGGCTGCAATAGCGCTCAAAAGCCCCGTGATGGTACGTTGAATATTAAGCAGTTCACTGGCTCGCTCAGCAAGTGTGCCTATCTTATAAGTTGCTGGCGTCAGACCAGCAGACTCCAATTCCCCTCGCAGAAAAGATACAATTGGATGAGGATCGCCCTGAGTACGGATGAGCAGACAGCGTTTGCCATCAGGGGGAAATGGCTTGCCGTCGAGCATCATCGGCTGAGTGAGGGGCCAGAACGACAATGGTTCAGGTTTATCCCGGATCGTACGAAGTTTGACCGCCTTGACGACCCCAACCACTTCTCGCATTCCGCCCCCGACATTAACGCGCTTGCCGATAGGGTCCTGGCCCGGCCAGAAGTGCTGCGCCATAAGTTCATTGACAATCATGACCTTGGGCGCACCAGGATCATCCTGCACGGAGAAATCGCGTCCGCGCAGGAGCGGTACACCCAGTGTTTGAAAGTATCCCGGCCCGACCATATCAAACGTCCAATTGATACCCTGCTTGTCCGCCGGAATCTGGAAGTCTTCAATGTGTGATGCAACTGTCCGGTTGTGGTAGCTCTCCATGGATAGCGGTATACTCCCTACCAGGCTAGCGGTTTGCACTCCGGGAAGGGAAGTCATACGCTCTTTCAAATTCGTGAAGAATTGGCTTATGTCTATATTGATCGGTGAATCTTCCTTGAGATTGACGGAAACGGCCAAGACTCTTTTAGCATCGTAGCCCGGATCGGCAACACGAAGCGCGTGCAAACTGAGCAAGCACAATACACCAAATGACAAGACAATCACAGAGATAGCCACCTGGATGACAACCAGAATGTTGCGCAAGCTAAAGCGCCTGGCAAATAGAGTAACCGCCCCGGCGCCTTCCTTCAATACACGCATCACATTGGGGCGCGACACCCGCAAGGCTGGCGCCAGGCCAAAAATAAATACCAAGCCCAACGATCCCAACAATGTAAGACAAAGAATACGCCCGTCCGTGCCAACAGGAACATCTAATTGCTGAGTAAATGGGAAAAGTGCACGAATCGTGGTCGTCAGCCAATGGGCTATAAGAGCACCACACGCCCCGCTCAACAGCGCAAGAAGTGAGCTTTCCACCAGTAATTGACGGATGATGTGGCGCCGACTGGCACCCATGGCCCGTCGGATAGCGATCTCCTTCTGACGCATTATGCCGCGGGCCAAAAGGATATTCGCCACATTGGCACATGCAACCAGAAGTATCAGCATCGGGGGCACCTGAAACAAGGACAAGGTTGTAACCACCCAAAAATGGTCATCGCCTGACCATGGATTTGTGCCGCGGCTTCCGTCGGAGATTGGAATATTGATGTATGTAATAGATGGCTTATCGCGAGACATTTGCTCTGCCAATGCAAGGAGTCTGGCCTCGGCCTGTGCGCGATTCACTCCTGGCTTGAAACGTCCGAGCAAATCCACATCGAGATGATCCAGCGGGAAATCGTTCATCTGCGCCAATGTTCCCAAGGGGACATAAACTCCAGGATTAATCGCCGCTACAGTTCCGGTAAATTCGGGAGGCGCTACACCAACGACCGTAAGTATATGGTTGTTCAGAGAAATGGTCTTGCCCAGAGCAGTCGGTTCACCATCGAAGTAACGACGCCAAAGCCTGTGACTGATCACGGTAACAAACTGGACACCGTGTCCGGTTTCCTCCTCCGGAAGAAAGAAACGCCCAATCACCGGTTTAATGCCGAGAACGGAAAAGTAATTGCTCGAGACCGACATCGATGCAATCTGCTCAGCCTCATTACCCACAGACAGATCCGAACAGTTTGACATCGGGCTCCGGCCAAACAATGTATAGGCTATCAATCCGGAGAATACCTGAGATTGATCACGATAGCTAACGTAGAGCGGGTAAGCGAACCAATCTTCAGTAATCTCCAAAGAACCATTATCGCGATGCCATTGATATTGACGTGCAAGCTTAACCAGCTCTCGCGCTTTTTTCACAGGCAGCGGCCGCAGGATGACACGATCCAGAAAGCTAAAGACGGCGGCATTGGCCCCAATGCCTAAAGCGAGCGTAAGGACTATCACAGCCGTGAAGCATGGTTTCTTGATCAGCATCCTAACACCGTATCGTATGTCATACCATATCGCCGTCATCTTTAATTCTCCAAATATCTTGTTTCCCTATAGCCTGCCTTCCTTGAGAGCTATTCGCAGCGCAACGCCTCCATCAGATCGACCTTGGCTGCCCGACGTGCCGGGATATATCCAGCGAGTAAAATAGCAAGAGTGAGTAGGATCAAGGCGACGGCCATGCTGACCGGATCGATCGGTTTGACGCCATAGCATAGAGAAGCGCCTGTATCAGCCGAACCAGAACCAGGGCTACAGATAAACCTGCGGTTACGCCTGTAGCTGTAAGCGTCAGGGCCTCTCTGAGGATCGGCTAGGCCACGTCCTAAGGTTGGGCGCCCAGTGCCTTTCGGATACCCGTTTCTCCGGTTCGGCGCGCGACATTGTAGGCCATGATCCCATGTAGGCCGATGCACGCAGTAAGCAAAGCAAGATCGACACACGACAACGCAAAGAAGTTTTCCAGAGCAACAGACTCCTTTAGTGATGAGCTTTCGCGTTGTCATCCTTTCCAATGGCAGGCTGTGGTCGACCTCTGGCACGGCCGTAAAGCCGGGACTTTTGCATAGCTGCCGAAAGGTGTATTTGGGTTCGACTAAAAAAGATTTCACTTTGAACTCCAATTATTAGTTGACCAACAATTGGCCACTATTTGATCCCTTCAGTATAGTCACGTATCTCCGCTAACTCATCCGGGGACAGGGCCTTGCGATAAAAACGCATGTCGTCCAAGGCGCCGTCGAAGCTGCGGTTTATGTCGAGGGGGTCGCGTCCCAGATTCATGGGGCCGTCAAAAGCTGAGGCTGCATGGCGGACCGCATTAGTGACCGGAGCTCTCAGATCGTTGACATAGAAACGGGCCTCATTAGGCTCAATGACCATTGCCACAAACGACCATTCCTCTTTTGGAACGATCAAGCCGCTTCTGTAGCTCCAACTCGCTTGTTTGTCGTTCCAGTGATAACCAAGTTCGTTGCCTCTATTCAGGTTCAGACCGGAGACCTGAGAGCCACGCCAGAACAAGATTCCTTGGTGGTCCGTGCACGTCCCTTTTGGTCGAATCCAGGCACATAGCGTTGCTTCGGCCACTTCGGCATTGGGTGCTTTAAGGGTTTGGAATGTCGAACGGCCATCCAATTCCACAGCACCGTTTTTCACACCCTCGATCCAAGTGGCATTGCCTTCCAAGGCGGCATGCAGGCCATTACCCGAATAGTCCAAGATACCCATGGCCGTGGGTGGTTCATCCGCCTTCCACCAGCCGATCAGATTCGGATCAGCGGCACGTGTGATATGGGTGTCGGACAGGATCGTAAAATGCATAATGTCGCCTGTGGCTACGCTGGTCGTAGACACAGCATCCACACGCCAGTAGTAGACGGTGCCCGGCAACAGTTCTCCAGGGTCAAAGGAAGCGACCGGCACATCCAGTGTCTCACTTAGACCGGCAGCAAGCGCATCGGCATCTTTTCCAAAGGAGATCCGATGCGCCACAGAATCCGCCCCAAGGTTCCAGGTGAGTTGAACACCGGGTCTCACATGCGTCGCGCCGTTGGCCGGATAGAGATTGTATGCCTCTCGGGATGGGATCCCGAAACACCAGATCGGTCCGGTCCAGGGACTGTTTGGTTCCTTTGGATTCAATGCATCGACGCGCCAATAATAGGTGGTATCCGGTTTCAGATCCGACACCTTGATCGTTGTTTCCTTTGTCTGGGCAAGCAGGGCTTGGGGATCGCCGGACGTAACCAGATCCAGGTCGGAATGTAGGTACACAGTACTGGAAGTCGCCAGCTTGCCAGCCCACCAGCGGAGGTCGACAGTCGTCATCTTAACCACGGCACCATCCGCCGGTACAGCACCATAGGCGACCGTTGAGTATGCGAACGGAGCCGGATTCAACTCCTCATCCTGGTCAATGCTGGTCAACTCCAAAACATAGATTACGACTAAGATTACCACAACCAAGAGAAGGGCGGCGGCCGCGATTTTACTTTCCTTCTTCATATTTCATCCCTATTTCTCACTCATGCCGTAACACCTCCATGGGATCTGTTTTTGATGCGCGCAAGGCAGGGGTCAAGCATGTAAATAGTGTGATAACGGTGATGATCAGTAATCCGAGACCAAATGCTCCCGGATGCCATACGATGATCCCATAAACCTGGGACCGTAACACAATAGATAGAATGCCTGAACCAACCAGACCAATGGTTAGACCGACCATTATCCACAGCCCTGCCTGACTCAGGACAAAGTGGATAATGTTTTTCGGTAGAGCTCCCAAGGCCAAACGAATGCCAATCTCGCGATAACGTTGGGCCATGTGATATGAGAGGCTGCCATAAACACCAATGGCCATTAATAGCAGGGTAATGCCCATAAAGACATTCATCAGCAGTGCGGATAAGCGACGATGGCTGCTTGAGGCCTGTAGTATGTTTTTCAATGTACGTATTCTGGCTAATGGAAGACTGGGGTCGAGTTTCGCGAGTTGTTTCCTGATGGCGGGCAATAGCACCGTGGCTTTCGACCGTGTACGAACGGTCACAATGCCAGTATGAGGAGCTTCATGCGTCACAGGGAAATAAATTTCAGGTATTGCTTTGTAGTCTGAACCCCATTGCCGGACGTTTTCAACAACACCTACGACATGGGCATGCCAATCGGGATTTGCAACATTCCGGCGAATTCGGCATCCAATGGGATTTTTATGAGGAAAATATCGTTCTACTAAGGCACGATTAACGACCACGGCTACAGATTTATCCTTTGAATCTTGATGTCTGGAAAGATGTCCACTTAATAGAGGGATACCCGCAGCACCAAAATAGCTGGGCGTGACATAGGATAGTTCGACAAGATCACGAGCTTGGATAGGATCAAATATCTCTTCATCCACCAGTATCGGTTGGTTAAATCCACCCTCTAAAGGCAGCTTGCTTGTGATGCCTACGGCTTCCACTCCGGGCACATCCTCAATACTCTGGCAAAGCCGATTCCAAAACTGATATCGGCTCTCCTTTTTGGAGTATTGTCTTCCCACAAGTCTGACTTCAGTTGTTATTACCGTATCAGTATTCAACGCTTGATTGTCTTCTAATACCTTCATATAGCTTGTTGACAACAGTAAGGCCCCGTGCGCAAGTATAAGGGTTGTTGCGATCTGAGCAGTGACCAATCGCCAAAGAGATCGACTGCAGAGCATAGAGCTTGTATGAGAGCGTCCATTCGTACGTAGGGTATCCTGAACCGATGTCTTGGCTGCAGCGATGGATGGAAGTAACCCTGTTAATAAAACAGCTATCAAGACCAATGCCGTGGAAAAGAGTAATATGCAGGTATCGATTCGAATGGCAGCACGGCGTGTATTTGTGACAAGCTGAGCAGGTAAGACATTCTTTATTAATTCAAGCCCCCAGACCGAGAGCAAGACGCCGATTACACAAGCAGCCAGCCCCAGTAGTAAGGTCTCAGTGAATACCATCAGTACTATTCTCTGGCGAGGTGCCCCCAATGCCAGTCGAACACCGAATTCACTCTGACGCCGTGTTCCACGGGCTAATAGCATACTGGCTACATTGGAGCAGGCGACCAGCATTAGCAGAATCACAGCCCCAAAGAGTAGGCTTAGTCGAGGGCGGATCCGATATGTCATTTGGTCGTAAAGTGAATACGCGTCAAAAGGTTTATCCTTAACCGTACTTGTATGGAGTTTGCTGAGACGTTTGCCGATGTTTTTCAACTCTGAATCAGCTGCTTCTAGAGAAACACCCGGTTTGAGTCGACCGATCGCATGCACCCAATGCCAGTTGCGGCTTCCACCCGTAAGTTGTATGGGTACCCACAATTCCGCATCTTGGCCGTGACGCCAGAACGAGTAGGAGGGCCATTCAAAGTGTGCAGGCATGACTCCGACAATGGTTGTTTCTTCGCCATCGATCCGGACCGATTGACCAATCACAGCAGGATTCCCCCCAAAAGATCGCATCCATAGGGAATAACTGAGCACTACTGCGCGTGCTGCTCCAGGTGTTTCATCACGTTCATCGAAGTATCGTCCCAATAGGGGTTTGATGCCCAGAGTCCTAAATGCTCCTGACGTACAGCGCACACCGTAGACAGACTCAGAGGGCTCCTTTCCGAAGATGTATCGACCTCCTGCGAAACCACCGAAAGATTCAAAGGTTGTATTCTGCTCAAGTATATCCATGAAACCAGGCAAGGAAAAAGGCATTCCCTTTCCATTCGCCCAGGCACAGGCAATACGGTCAGATTCAGGATAGGGAAGGGGATATAGTACAAGAGCACGCAGTACACTGAATAAGGCTGTGCTGACCCCGATGCCCAAAGCAAGGGTCACAACCGCTACCGTCGTGAATCCGAGGTTCTTGGCTAGAATGCGCAGGCTGTATTTGAGGTCATTGATTGGACTCGTCATGGTGCTCCGGGCAGTCTGTGTTTCATAAATAGTAAACCTTTACAACAAAGGCCCCACGGAAATCTAATGTTTGACCGTGATCTGTGATCTACTTCTATGCCGTCTGTTCCTTTGCCACTTGGTTTTCATCCACGATGCGGCCGTCGAACAAATACACCGTTCTTTTAGCGTAGTGGGCATAGCGCTCGTCGTGAGTGACCATACAAATTGTTGCACCCTCGCGGTGAAGCTCGGCCAATAGTTCCATTACAGCTTTACCGTTGGCAGAGTCGAGATTGCCCGTGGGCTCATCAGCCAGCAGAATCGAGGGACTTCCGGCCAAGGCCCGCGCCACGGCCACACGCTGCTGCTGACCTCCGGAGAGCTGACTAGGGTAGTGTTTCATACGATGCGCCATGGCCACACGCTCCAGCGCGGTATGCACGCGCTGCTGACGTTCGGCCTTGGGCATACGCCGGTAGGTCAAAGGCAGCTCCACATTCTCGTACACTGTTAGATCTCCGATAAGGTTGAAGCTCTGAAAGATGAATCCGACCTCGCGGTTGCGGATGCGCGCACGCTGCGAGGCCGAAAGCTCCGCAGCAGGCGAGCCGCTGAGCCAGTAGTCACCTTTCGTGGGCGAATCCAACAGGCCCATAATCGACAGCAGCGTGGATTTGCCACAGCCTGAAGGGCCAGCGATGGAAACATACTCTCCTTCCCGGATCTTCAGGTGAACACCCGAAAGGGCATGGGTTTCCACCTCTTCCGTGACGAAAACCTTGTGGAGATCTTCGATCTTGATTAGTGCATCGTCTGAGTCAGCGACTATTTGCTCTCCGAATTCGTTTCTATTGTTTTTAACCATAACTGCTTTCCTCGTTGAGTTCTGAAATTGTGACCCTCTTGACTATTTCAATCGTATCTTATCCGCCGCCGCAGCCGCATCCCACTGGGATACATCAGAGAGGATGATCTGATCACCCACGACGAGGCCGTCCAGCACTTCGATAGTACTGACTGAGGTCTTGCCGAACTGCACCGGTGTGCGAACGGCGAATCGGCCGTCATTGATGAGCTTGAACAATTCGACCTTGCTGTCCGCAGAGGCAAGCACGGGTCGGCCCACATAGAGTATGTCGAGCAGTTGCTCAATCTCTATCGTCCCGACCACCGATAAATCCGGCCGGGCCCCTTTGGGTAATTCCCCATCCAGGGATACATCTACGGTTACGTTGCCCTCCATGACGGTTGGTTCGATACGCGAGACACGTCCTGACACAATCCCAATGTAGGTGTCGATTTCCGCCGGCAATCCAATCCGTATATCCTGGGCCTGCCCCTGAGGTATTTGAAGACGCGCCATTAGCCGCTCCGGATTCGTAATCCGCGCCACCATCTGCCCCATGGAAACCTGCTGACCCAGTTCAACGGGAACCTGAATTGGAGCCAGAACGCCGGCTGCTCCGGCACGCACCTTCAACGACTCATATTCTTCTTTTCGCAAGTTATACTGAGAACGCGCCTGCTCAAGCGAAGCTTCTTCCAGCACCAATTGCGCCGGCTTGGTCTGGTTAAGCCATACGTCAAATTGTCTCTTCTCGACCTCTAACTGCCTTTCCCGTTGCTCTACTTTACTTTGTGATAACTTCAGTCTGAGCTCGGAAATCAAGCCGTCATCGTATTGCTGTTTTTCCACCTCATAATTGAGATTGGCATCATTAACGATAGCTTCTGTTGCTGCGATCTTTGCTTCGTATCCCAACTGCTGGTCCAGTAGAGTGGCCGTCTTGGCGTTGTATTGCGCCTCCGCTGAGTTGAGCTTAGTCTGAGCATCCTTCCAATTCAATTCCAACTGCGGATTGCTCAGCTCGAGAATTACGGTATTGGGCTCGACAGGGGTTCCGGCCTGAAGCAAAATGCGCGATGCGCGACCGCTAACCCGGGCTGTAACAACGAGCATATCCTCCGATACGAGTTTACCAACGCCGCGCACCTCGAGGAATATATCGCCTTGCTTAACACTGTCTATAACCAGCGGTCGGCGCTCGATTGCCGGCACCGCTGGCTCAAGACGCGACAGAACTAGAGTAATCGCACCAATAGCTCCGGCCACGATTACCGCAGTAATAATGCGAATCAAAATACGCCTGACTTTCCGAGGTTCTCTTGGTATATCCATGCTTGGCTCATATGCAAGGCTCGTGCCAAGATGCTTTCTTGCAAGAATCGATATTCACAGGCCAAAACATGGACCTACAGCGAAGCACGCTTGATGAAGTGTCCGATTTCAGAAGTAGTGCGCCCGATATCGGATAGAGCCTTGCGGTTCCCCCTCGTTAGGTAATGTTCTGCAGACGTGGCTCGACGGGCAATCTGAGCAGCGCCCTGCAGCCGGACCGGTCCCGGTGATTGATGAGCGTCAAACAGCCCCCGTGCGCCTCGGCAATCTGGCGGCCCAGGACCAAACCGATTCCGGAACCCTGAGGCTTCGTCGAAAAGAATGGCACAAAGGGGTCTGTGGCCACCCTGAGACCTGGCCCGTTGTCATCGACCAAAACCTCAAGAAACAATCCAACAATCCTCCATGTTACCGCTACGTGTGCATCAGCTTGGCGCCCAGCTTCCAGGCTGGCCTCTACCGCGTTGGATACGATATTGATCAGAAGCTGGTCGAGCTGGCTGCGATCGGCCTGAATCGTCAGTTCAGGACCGGGTGTGATTTCTATGGATAATCGGGTCTCCAAACCAACTACGTGCCGTATCCACGGATAGATTTTCATCTCAGCACACACAGGCTCAGGCAGGCGCGTCAGTTTGGAATAGGAAGTGATGAAGCTCCCCAAGACTTCGGAACGCTCGGCAATTACCTCCAAACCCTCACGGATATCCTCCTCCCAGCCTTCTCTGCGCGATTCCTGATTTAGGGACGTCTGAAGACTCTGGGCAACGGATTGAATGGGGGTCAGGCTGTTATTGATCTCGTGACGCAGAATTTGAATCAGGCGTTTCCACGCCTGTCGCTCTTCTTCATGTAGGGTGCGGGTCATGTCGGCCAAAAAGACTAATTGGTGTGACAGTCCACTCTCCCGGTAGGTCGCGCGACGCAATTCCCATCGTCCCACGCCTCCTGGAAGCGAAAGGTCAACGATGCGCGGCGTCGCACCTTTCAAACAACGGTCGAGTCCGAGTTTCTCGGCGCGACAGCCTATGATCTTTTCGTCGTTCAGCTTGAGCAATTGTCGGCCACTGTAGTTGACCCACTGCAGGACGCCGCTGGAATCAAAACCGAAAAGGGCCACATCGATCTCCGCCAGAATCTTCCGCAGCAGAGCCGTCGATTCAGCAACACCGAACCTCTGCCCCTGCAAAAACTGTACCAAGCGATTGACCTCCCAAACCAGTTCACCCATCGTATCGTCCTGGTGAGCGTCTCGAAGACGCATGGAGTAATCCCCCTCGCGCAAGGCACCCACGAGGTTCAAGATCGTACGCAAGGAAAAAGCTACCCTATTCCTGACAACCAAGGCAAACGCCATCCAGCAGAACAACACCAGAAATGTCAGGCTCAGTTGAGTGGACAATTGAAAGGAACTCGTCCACAACAGCACAAGGGCCGTCAGAACACCTGCCAAGCCACTTAGCAGGGAGAGAGCTGTAATCTTCCGTTCAAATCTCATTCTACTTGATTTGATGTTTCTCCAGCCGTCTGTACAGGGCTGCTCGGCTCAAGCCAAGGGCCTGTGCTGCTTTGCTGATATCTCCATCGTGCCGATCAAATGCCTTACGGACTGCCCAACACTCAATCTGATCCAACGTCATACTTTCGAAATTCAGAGTCGATTGTTCGGTCGGATACAAACCCAGATCGGTCGGACCAAGCAGTGGGCTCTGGGCCATCAGGACCGCACGTTCGATAGCGTGGTTGAGTTGTCGTACGTTGCCCGGCCAGCTATAGTCCAAAAGTGCCTGCAGAGCAACGTCGCTGAAACCACTAATCGCCTTGCGATACTTAGTAACGTATCCCTGCAGAAAATGGGCTGCCAATACCGGAATATCCTCTGGTCGCTTTCGCAGCGGGGGCACATGGATACAGACAGTATTTAATCGATACAGCAGGTCCTGGCGAAAGCTGCCGGCAGCAACCTCGTGGTCGAGATCGGCATTCGTTGCCGAGATAATACGGACATCCACATGACAAGTCCGAGATGAGCCGATGCGTTCGAATTCGCCGCTCTCCAATACGCGCAACAATTTCGATTGCAGATTCACAGGGACTGCCGCAATTTCATCCAAGAAAAGTGTCCCTTCATCCGCCAACTGGAATCGCCCCAAACGATCTGCCTTGGCATCAGTAAAAGCTCCGGCCACGTGGCCAAACAGCTCGCTTTCGAAGACTGCTTCAGGCACACTGGCGGCGTTGACTGTGACCAGTGTCTTGTTCCTCCGAAGCGAGGCTGCATGCAGCGTCTGGGCCACGACACCTTTGCCGCTACCATTCTCACCGGTAATGAGGACATTGGCATCTGAAGGTCCTACTCTTGCGATAGTCTCCAGGACCGGCCGTATTGCCGGCGACTCAGCAATCAGTATCTTGCGGCCTTCATCCTTGAGATAATCGATTTCCTGCGACAGCCTCCTGCCTTGGCGTAAGGTACGGCTCAGTTCGACCTGCGTTCTCAGAATGGACAGCAATCGCTCGTTCTGCCAGGGTTTTTGGACAAAATCACGGGCCCCACAGCGCATCACCTCAACAGCAAGCTCGATGCTGCCCCAGGCGGTCATTACGACCACTGGCAGGGATTCATCAACCTGACGGATTCTTCTGAGCAGATCCAGACCTTGCTTCCCTGAGGTCTCACCCCGCACGTAATTCAGATCCATCAGGATCACATCGAAGTCCCTATTCTCTACCGCATCGATAATCTCTTGCACTGATGAGGCCGTTGTCATCTCGTACCCCTGGGGTTCGAGCAACAAACGAAGGGCCTTGAGTACGTCAGCCTGGTCATCGGCGACGAGTATTCTGGATGTATCGGTAGCTTTCTGCACATTCAGCATAGTCTTCAGGTACTCCAATTGGTTTTATATGGCCGCGTTTTACTGTTCAATCGCGCTGGATCCTAGAAATGAATGTATGAATCGCCCTAACTTTCACATTCTTTGGCAGCGATGGCATAGGACAGATATTTGGTACAGGTATTATTAAGGACGGGTATTATTAGGGATGGACCATAGTAAAATAGAGGGACGCTATCTATGATGGCGGCCAACGCTTCGGCAGCGGGCTTACGAACGTGCCATTCCTCATCGCCCAGAGCCTCTATCAGACGCGAAACGGCCGGTTTCGATGCACGACCGATGGCAGCCAACGCCGCGGCGGCTGGCTTGCGAACCTGCCCTTCCTCGTCCCCCAGTGCCTCGATCAGGGCCGGAACGGCCGGCGCCGATGTGGGGCCGAGGGCAGCCAACGCCTCGGCGGCCGGTTTGCGAACGTGCCATTCTTCGTCTGCGAGTGCAGCGATCAGCGACGGGATTGCCTGCTTTGGCAACGGCCCCATGCGTGACAGGGCAATGGCCGCGGCTTTGCGCACCTGCCATTCCTCGTCAGCCAGTCGTTTGATGAGATGGGAAATGGCACTCCTCGCGCTTATTCCCATGCTCCAGAGGGCTTCGGCAGCCTGCTCCCGCTCGCGCCACTTGTCACTGGACAGGGCTTCTACAAGCCTGAGGACCTCCGGATTCTCCGATCTTATCCAGATGGTTTGCAGCCATGTCTCCGCCAGCTCAGGCCACCTCGTGATTGGATGTTCGGTACGACGCAATCCGAACGCGTGCCCACCTTCCGCGTACAAGTGCATCTCCACGGGAACACCGGCCCTCTTCAGCGCCCTGAAGTAAACCAGCGAATTCTCTACAGGATCCACTGGGTCATCCTCCGCCTGAACGATGAATGTAGGCGGCGTATTGCTGGTGACAGGAACATTCGGATTCAACTCCAAATCACCACCGCGTTTCCACAGATGTCCCGGATAAAGCACTATCGCAAAGTCCGGGCGGCAGCTTTCTTTGTCAGCCGCGTCTATTGGCGGGTACGCACGCTCAAAATGCGTGCTCATCGCCGTCACCATATGCCCCCCTGCCGAAAACCCAAGCACTCCAATTTTGTGCGGGTCAATGTGCCACTTGGCGGCGTGAAAGCGCACCAATCCCACCGTTCTCTGTGCATCCTGCAACGCCTGCGTCGACTCCCCATAAGGCCCTGTTTTCGGGGTCGGCACGCGATACTTCAACAATACACCCGTGATCCCTTTGGACGTAAGCCAGTCACAGACTTCCGTGCCTTCAAGATCGATGGCCAGAACATTATAGCCTCCGCCAGGAAACACGACCACCGCGGCGCCGGTATTCTTGCCCTTTGGCGAATAGACCGTCATCGTCGGCTTCGCCACATTATTTACCACAACAGCCGGCTTGCCGGCAAACAGCTTCGTTGTTGTTTCAGCGAACTCCGGCCCCGGTACAGGCGTCGCATCAGGCGCCACCGGCCAGATAGGGATTTGCTTATGTCCCTGCGACGGTTGCCAGACATTTGTCTGCGCTCTCAGATCGACAAACGCAAACACAACACAGAAAGCAAAGATCAAAGACTTCATTTGAACCTCCAATTAACTGCAGATAGTGAATTCTATGGTTACCGGCTCGAATGGTGATGCGCATGATGCCCAACAAGATATCGTATGGTTTTTCTGATAACACCTACAATGATTTATTCAACTGACTACCCATGGCCTCTAAGCCGGGATTTTCCATTTGACATCTAAACGGAGTGGTACATGGTTGGGGGCGGAGCCTGTCGCCCGCTCCGCCCAATGGTGATAGTATGTATCACACTCCCGGATGTGGAGTGGGTGTGCAATGTTGACCTGGCATTCTCCCACTTTCTTTCATAATCACTATCTTCAAAGTACTAACCTGCAATGAGACACATTCCGCAACACCTCGCGGCCGGCAATTGTGTGTCTGAAGATCCTTCAACGGCAGCGGGTGGCTTACGGTGTCCAAAGGACGGCGTTGAGGAGCAACTGGCAGAGAATTGGATTATTGAAGTCTTCGGTGGAATGGCCCACCTTGAAGTATATGATTCGGCCTTTGTCCTGCTTCTTTATCCAGGCTGCGCGGTCCTTCATGTAGGTTATCCCGTTGCGGTCGTCGGTGCACTTGAATCCGAGCAGCACCGTTTTGACGCGGCCGTCCGTGAATTTGTGATTCACGTAGAACTCGGTGTCCTTCATCTCAAAGGCCGGGTACTCCTTCTCCATGCTCGGCTCATCAGAAGGCTTGTATGCAATCTTCCAAGGCCATCTGATGTTGTGGGTCGTGACGTAGTATTCGGGATTGACGTTGACAATCATCATATCCACGGGGTGTCGCCAGGCATAACCGCTGCCGGGAGTCGTCGGATTCCTCGACTCTGCGGGATTGTCGAGCCGGATGCATAGAAAATTGAAATAGAATTTGTTCTTTGCCTTGCAGCTGCTGATCATGTGATGGAGGCAAATGACCCGGCCGCCCTGCTTTTCGATGTGTGAGACAATGGCCGCGGCGCTATCCGAACTGGTGAGGTAGTTCACGACTATGGCAACGCCTTCGCGTGCAAGTGTCAGCGCGATGCTGTGGCCCATACCATTACCGGCGGCCCCGGTGACGATTGCGACTTTGTCTTTGCAAGTCATTTGACTATTACCCCGATCACTCTGCTTTCTTGTGCTTTTCCATGTTTGTTGCGATTCTGGTCATATGATACGTTAGCCAGTCGTCTTCAATCAAATGATAAAAACGGTATTTCGCGACGGTCGAACTGATGCCGTCCCCCTTCCTGGAATACTTCGATATCAGCTTGCCCGTGTATCTAAAGCAGCCTTCATCGGCATCATACATAGTCATGAGCCATTTGAGGATTGTCTTGACAGCCCTGCTCTGCATACCGATACCAAGCTCCGAAAACACGATCAGCTCCCGTACCATAGTGTGGCCGTGAAAGTAGAACTGCCGTAAATCGCAGTCCTTTTTGGTTGACAGATGCCAGAGCATGAACTTTGCTCCCCTTATCAGCGCCTCTTCGTAAGCCGGATTCCTCGACCAGTACAATGCCATTGTCGCCTGATAGGTGGAAAATAGACAACTGCGTGTCCAGCCCATCTGTTTCGAGTGTCCCGGATCGACCCATCCACCATCGTGGCCCTGCATGCATAGAAGAACCTCATATCCCTTTTCCACTTTGACGTCGTCAACGAAATTCACCGCCCCCAAGGCCATCATATACTGGCCGACCGGGCAAAGAAAGAAACCTATTGTGCTCCGGCTGATTTCGTTTCCTGGCTTGCTAAAAAGCGGATTCAGGAAAAGCCCATGAGAAACAGTATAACGACATGCTTTGAGGATTCGTTTATCAGCGGCGGTGTATCCCATCTCTCCCAGAAACGGTAGAATCCAAACGGTGGTCACATATTTTGGCCTATAGGGATCAATTCCACCTTTAAGGGTATAAGACGGATTATTAGCCCAGGACCCGCCGGCATGCCATGAGCCGTCTTCTTCCTGCTTGCCGAAGATTTCCCGAACACATGGACTGTCTTCCACCTCATACCACAAACTCCGCATGGCCTTTGAAGAGCCACTTTTGCCCAGGATATGTTTGTGCGTCAGATACCGAACCGGAGTCGAGCCATTGGCTAAAAGCCAGTCGACATTCTTTTCTATCTGATTCAAACTTAGGGTCATAATCAACCTGCCTTTCGAGTTTTCCCAAGCCGCCAGACGGTCGAAAGCGGCTCGAGCAGTTTCCACTGATTCTATACGGTCAAAGTAGCTTTGGATGCGCAACTTCTATATGAGAGATTCCGGCTTGGCTATTGTTCTGTTTCGTTATTCTTTCGATGTTTGAGAAACCAATCGTATAAATCCTGATTCTCGTACGTTTGCGTCCAAGCATCGTGGCCTGCATCAGGATACACCGTCAACTTGGCATCTCCTCCAAACTCTTTGACCGCAGCGATAACATCTTCAGACTCTTTAAGCGGGACAACCTGGTCTTTCGCTCCGTGGAAGGCCCATACAGGTATATTTCTAACTCTATAGGCGATAGCACGCGAGCCACCGCCACAAACCGGCGAAATAGCGGCAAAGCAATCCGGATATGCACCAGCCAGGTCCCATGTGCCGTATCCACCTATGCTAAGGCCCGTCAGATAGATCCTCTCCGTATCCACGTCATATCGCGATACCACATCATCCAGCAGGCTTATTAGTAGTTCAATCTTATCAAACCACCACTGGTCTTTTGGACACTGTGGAGAGATGAGTATGAAAGGAAACTCCTTCCGCTTTTCAACGATCCTTGGTGGGCCGAGTTCCTTTACCTTATTCACATCGTCACCGCTCTGTCCTGCACCGTGCAAAAACATAATCATCGGCCATTTCTGCTTCTTCCGGCCATAACCTTCAGGCAGGAATAACAGATATCGACAGCCTAATGTCTTGCTTACCGTCTTTGAGAAGCTCTGCGAATGCTGACCGGCAGAGAGAACCGGCTCGGACACCGTTCTGACTTTCTCACTCTGGTTGCAGCCAATAAGAAGTAGACAAGTCAATAGCCTTTTCCAGCTCCCCTCTAAATAGAATATGCAATCTCGTTTCATATGACATTCTACCTCCTATCTTCTGCAGCAACGAGCGAGCCTTCGGTCCATCGGGCCAATTCATCCCGGTTTTCCAGGACATCGGTTGAGATCTCATAATAGGGCATGACGTTGACAGGCAACGACGTTACTTTCTGTTATCTATTGCTGAGGTCTTCTGGGCAGACACGACCTTTACCAAACAATCCCGGTTACATGCACCAATCCCAGCAAAATAACACAAACATCAATCGCCGCAATCAAGAGCATGCTCAAACGCGGGAAAATACCATACAACGCGCAATAACCGATGAGGAGAACAACGGAGTTCGGCATAAATATAAGGGGTGAGGCCCCGATCCATTCAATCCAGGTTTGGTTGAAGAAGTTGGCACAATTATCATTAGGAACAAGCATGACAACAGCAAGAACCACCAGACCGGTTACCGCATGAGATTTGCAGCCAAAGGCATACAATCCACTCAGAATCAGGACGACCAGCAAAAAAACTGCGGTCAGCATATAATTGTATTTCAGAAGGTGGAGGTGAACCGGGATTCTCGGCCAAAAAGTGAGTACGACAGGGCGAAATGGATAGAACTTATGCAGAGCGGAAGCGCATATGACGGATAGTACCAAAAGCAGCCATATAAGAAATGCCTGATATTTGATGGCTGGATTCGTATGCTCTAACATGCGGGGAAGCTGCCAGATGTAGAAACTAATAACGCAGATAAGCAGCCCAATCGCCGCAAGAAATACAGGCACGAACCACGGATGATAATTCTTGCATTTGCTCAGGAAGTCCAAAGTTGTGATCGTCGAAATCAGGAGGTTCAGGCTGAGAAATAATAAGACAGTCCCTCTCAAGGGAAGTGACTTCATTTCTGTCTCATCTTTTACTATTTGGTCTGGGATTTCTCTTTTACACTTCATAAAAGACATTCCTAAACGCTAAGTTCTCGATAATACCACACAATAGGGACGTCGATTTCAACATGTCCCACCAGAAAGCCTTTATCCAACATTCTGTGGTACACATGAGTGCTGTTGGCAGACATTTCGCACTACCGCACAATTCGATATTAGTCATCAGGTCTTTGCCTCGTACATCTTCAATGGTTTTCTGGCTGTCTTTCATTTGGAGATTAGAATATCAACCTGCGTCGTATATGGCCTCTATTGAGGTATGCACTGATCCTGGCCAGTCGATGTCCATCTTTGTAGTTTACTATAAGTGACTACTTGCTGTGACCGAGTGTCTACTCGCTCCCTCGAAGACGAGTATTAATATCACTTCAATCTCAATTCCATAAAGACTGCTCCGTATAGAGGAACTGACTCGTAAGGCTCTATTTCTTTGAATCCTAGAGACTCGTACAATGCCTGTGCCGCTGGCCTAGGTGAAACGAAATCCAAACGCATGAATGAATAACCAAGTTCTTTCGCCACATTAATAACTGCTTCGGCAAGACATCTTCCAATCCCAAGTCTTCTGTAATCAGATCTCACATACAATCGCTTCATTTCGCAGGTGACACAGCCGAGTCTGCGTAAGGCAACGCAACCTCGGATGTTTCCCTTATATTTTGCAAATAGAATGCAACCAGCAGGCGGCGCATATTCACCAGGAAGGTGATTCAACTCATGCTCAAAACCTTGAAAAGAAAGATCGAACTCCAGGCAATTCTGGTACTCGACGAACAGACGACGGGCGATTTGCATGTCTTCAATCGTCCTTGCTGGTATGATATCAACCATAGTCATTGACTCCTCGGACAATACACTGAGTATTCATGTCGCCATGCAGCCCACTCTAATCCAAATTACCTCTTGCCAGCATTTCCAGCAATTCAGCCGCTCGGGTAGGCGCATCATACTTGGCAAAATCTGCTTGAACACGTTTTGCATTCTGTTGATAGACTGGATTAGACAATATCTCTGTCACTGCATTTCGTATCCCATCAGGGGATGGTCTCTGATTTCTAAGATTGATGCCAACTCCAGCCCATTCTACTCGTGTAGCGACCTCCATTTTATCCTCTGTTGCCCCTGCAATTACCAAAGGAACGCCATGACTCAATGCCATTTGTACACCACCGTATCCACCATTTGTTACCATAACGTCGACTTGAGGAAGCAATTTGGCAAACGGAATAAATGGCTCCGCACGGATATTATGTGGGCACTCCTGCAATTCACCATCATTCACCGGAACAGCAATCACTAACATCTGCAGATCTGACAAACCTTTAACTGCTGGAATAAGCAAATCCTTCAGGTCTTTGGCTACGGTACCCTGATTTATCAGAATCACCGGATCTGAGTCATCCAACTCAGCCCACCAGAGAGGGGGTTGATAGTCAATACTCAGTTCCGGTTGTATTGGTCCGATGTAATGGATGTTACTTGGTTGGTCAGTTCGAGGATATTCAAATGCGGGAGTTGAGACGTGCATAACTAACGAAGGAATCTGGAAACCAGCGACAAAAAATGGGGCATTCAAGGGTTCCAGGCTCAATCTATTTCGAATGCAGTTTGCGTGTGCAGTGATATCCCGAAGTATGACGTGATTTACAATAAAATTGAGCATTCGATCTCTGGTTTTGGTCAACACATTCTTCCCAGGTAAGAGTCCCAAGCCAAAAGGAGCCGTGTCACGACTAGCCGTGGACAAAGGCAATAGATTCAACATGGCACACGGAGGTCCCCTCATCTCTGACCTAAGAAAAAGGCCAAAAGATACGGTGTCTCCGACGAGGACATCAACCGTGTGATTCTTTAGTACGTCATTAATAGCCTCTATTTGAGGTATACTTGCATCAAGGAAAACATTTTTCAGGGAAAACTTGACTGCAGCAAGTCCTCTTAACTCCTTCAATCTGGGATAAGAGTCATATATTTCCATTTCCCCAGTGTCAATTTCTCTCGGCAAAGCATGAAATCCGGCGCCAATGTTGTCGATTAGTATCCTGTACTTTCTACCTGTGATCCACTCTATTGCATGTCCGCGTTCAATTAAGTTTTGAGCAGTCGATAAGCATGGTATAACGTGACCATCTGCAGGTGCGGTCATCAGTAAATAACGAAACACACAATCATCTTTCCTCTGTAAAGTCATTTCTGCTCGCCAACTTCGCCGCGTGCAGCTTAGTTAATCGCTCTATAACACACCCTGCTTCTTGAACAAAGTCTGGAGGATTTATCAAGTCTAACACAGGAGGAGTTGCCCCAATCATCGTGGTGATTCAGGAGGTCGGACATCGACACCAAATCCGGATTGATACCATACCCTTGAGTAAGCTGGGTTTCTTCCTATGTCGTTTGTCTCTGACAATCTGTACTTGGCGTGATTTCCATAGTTAAGCAGTAGTCTTTGAATCCAACCGAATGCCAAAAGGCAATTCCTCGTGTATTATGTGAAAGCACATCAACTGTGAGACGTTTCGACCGAGGCCAGATATCATCTCGAAGAAGTCTGATCGCTTCTCTGCCAATGCATCGATTGCGGCTGCCACGTTTAACAAACAACTGCCGGAGGTAGATTTCCCTTTCCTGTTCGCGAAAGAGTGCATAGGCAACAGGCTCACCGTTTTGGCTGAATATAACGGCTGAATTGTCAGCAGAGATCCATTCCTGCATGCGATCTCGAAGCTGAGAGACCGTCAACGGATTGCGGTGAGCCTGATCCTGGATGAGTTGATGATCCCATTCCGCCAGAAGATCAAGATCATTCAGGTTTGCAATACGGTATTCCATCTTATCCTCTTAGAAGTTTATGTCAAAATTCCTATCAGGATCATTATCAACTTTCTTCATTCTGTAGTTTTGCCAGGTAAACGTAGGACCACGAAGATCAAGACATTTTCCGGTGGGCGTAAAAAATAGTCCCGGCAGATGCTCATCTAGCTGGCCACTATCCATGTCGTTAAGTATGCCGGTGTTGACACAGAGATATCCATCTTTATCGAATACCTTTAAATGAGTGTAGTTGTGTGTTAGGCCTAGGGCCAGCGCTATCCTGATAGAGGTGCTAAACTTCCAGCCTCTCCAAATAAATTTATAAGTACCAATATACTTTTTCCATGCTGGTTTGAACCGTGTGAAAGTATTGGGATCGGGCGGCTGCCATGCCTGATACTCGACGGATGGGATCTCGAAATATTTGTTTTTCTGAACGAGATTCTCGTCAATCAGATCAGAAAAGATACTAAACGAAGGGTTATAATTTGCGGAATTAACCAAACACACACAACCAATCTCATATTCAGGAAGCCAAAACATAAATGAAAAAAATCCCATACCACTACCACCATGACCTATTATGTAGTATTTATCGTGGAAAATGTCGACTCCCAGTCCATACTGCTTATAGCATATTGGTGGGGTGACCATACTGGTAATGAGGCTTTCATCGAGAATTGTTTGGCCATCTACCTTGCCCCCATTGAGATAAAACTGCACGAATCTGGCCAGTTCCTTGGCATTGATATAATGACCGCCAGCTCCAACAAAAGGTATATCTCCTGTCAGGGGGAAGTGCTTGACAAATTGCATGTGACCCACAGCCCTGTTGGGATGGTTTCTGATGAGCTGGGGATCTACTAAACAGTTGGGCATGTTCAAGGGGATAAAAATCTTGTACTTTAAATATTCGGCAAATGGCTGGCCTGAACGGAGCTGAAGAACGTATGCCGCCAAGTCATACCCAGGGCTGGAATAGCTCCGTCTTTCACCTACCTTGTGCCGGAGCCATGTATGAGAAATACTCTGAACATGTTCTTCGAGCGAAAGGTAAGATGCTTCCCTATTATTGCCGACCGGGGCTTCAGACGCAATGCCTGACGTATGATTCAACAAGTGACGCAGGGAAATTTTTTTCTCCGGATCCTCTTCGAAACGGCTGTTAACAGTGAACTCTGGGAAGTACTCAATAATAGGAACGTCCAGATCAAGCAATCCATCCTGAACCGCAATCAGCACCGCCGTAGCGGTAATGGTCTTGCCCGTAGATTGGATATCAAACAAAGTATCAGTTGTAACCGGTGTCTTTTTGCCATAATCTGTATAGCCAAATCCGGCCGCCCACAGGATACCGTCGCGATCAACCAAAGCGATTGATAGGCCGGGCAGTTTGTCCTCGGCCATCATCTCAGAGATGAGTGGACGATATTTGTCGAATACACTGTGCATACCCTGGCTCAAGCCGGGCCTTATGTATTCATCCTGTAATTTGGGGCTGACACTTTGACATCCTGTGATGGTGATTGCCGACAGAATGCACACAGTCACGATCGTAGAAGAAACCAGCTTCTTCATTCAAATTCTCTTTCAATTAGATCCATAAGGTTCCTACAATTCATGGATGATATACTGAATCCATTCATCCTTGAGAAGATCTTCCTTAGTGATAGATTTCGGCGGGTCGGCAGCCTCAAGTTCTATATCGGGCGGCGTCCCGAACAGCTCATTAATGCTTCCGTCAGGATTGATGACCAATTCCGTTTCCACCCTGAATATCATCCCGCTGGCAGGAAGCCTTATTACTGCTGGCGCTATATAAGCAGCACAACCGCCGCTGGTGTTCCGGCCCACCAGCTTGGCAAAGCCAATTCGTTTCACTGCGTTGGCATAGTCATCCGCAGCAGAAAACGTTGGCCTGTCTATTAAAATATATACATTGCCGTCGAAGTTATAACGGTTACGAGGCTCGATCCTGCGCCTGATACGATAGAAAACCCAATCATTCGTATCAAAGCCCTCTGGTGCTTCAATTTCCTCGATGCTGACAACATGTTCTTTCTTTCTTGAGACCCATTTTCTAAATGTTTTAAGAACCGATTTTTTTAAATTGTCTCTATACTTTCTCCTGATTCCCGCAACCTGGTCATATGTCACGCTCTCGTCCAGAAATGGACGAACCAGATTCTCATAAAAATAATGCGGTATACCGCCCCCGTTGTTCCTCACGTCTATGATAAGTTTGCGGTATTTACCATCAGCATTGTCCAGAAAAGCCATGATAATCTTCCCGTCTTTTTCGAGAAGGCTCGGAAAGATCGCACTCAATGTGCCCGTAATCATACTCTTGATTCGAATATAGGCCGCCTCATCCGTCAGTTCGATACACGTACAATTATCTTTCGCCTCGACGGTTTGAATACTTTCTGTCTTTGGAGTTGGCCACCCTTTTATCTTGGGTACGAACGCGCTGTGTGTGCACTCGTCGGACAAAAGAAATTCAACCTGCCATCCTTTGAAATCTTCTCCTTCGTCGATAATCAACAAATAATTATGTGTCCAGTCCTTCGGATATGCGTCGTACCTCAGCGCTGTGTTCTCCTCTATAAAATCCAGATAGGCCGAACAGCTCATTCCATTCACTTTGACAATCTGCGAACCTTGCGGCACAGTTACTCCCTCCACCTCCCAGTCTTCATCGGTAAGGTATTTGTCATCCTTATATGTAATGCCGAATGGAGGATGCGCGCTAGTGGATAGTCTCCCATCAAGTCTTGACCAATATATGGTATCCTCGATCGTAAAGGGATTGATATCAACATCAACTATACCAAGTAAAATTGCTATCCTGGCAATCCTTAAATCGTCTTCCCCTATCAGACCACCGTGGCCTGTCGGACAGATCAATTTATTATACTCACTGACCACCTGATAGAATTCTTCGTTACTCTCGGCCTGCTCGGCATATTCCAGATATTTTGGCAGCAATGCCTTATAGCTCGGAGTCCCTTTAACATAGGATTGAATATCCATCCTATTGTGTTTTTCTGCTAACTCGACAAACGGACTGCAATCTCTCGCCCAGTCTGCCATGAATTGAATGTCCCTCTTCCTATCCTCCGGCGTCAATTTCGGCACCGGCACACTGCACCCCGAGCCAAACAAAACCAACAGAATAGCAAAAACAACGATTAATTGTGCAGTACGTTTGTTCCAGACATTACAGCTTTTATTTTTCATAGTTTACACTCCACTGGGTTCTTGTTGACGCCTCGCGATGCTCACGTTCGCATATTGATTCATATTGACCACTCTTGTTTCTACTTTTGCCGTGCAGATGTATCGGCTGCGGGGGTGCTGAGGCCATTGATGATTGCCTGTATCCAGGGGTCTTTGAGCAGTGTCTCTCTGTCAACTCTGTCCGGTAGTGGACATGAAGGTAGTTCCACATCCGGCTGCACACCGACCAGTTCCTGGAAAGTCCCATCCGGATTGATATCCAGGTCCGCTGCCATGCGAAAAATCATGCCGCTGGCAGGCAGCCGCATGACCGGCGCAATCATGTAATCTCCCCCGCCTCCATAGGATCTTTGGCCGACAAGTGTAGCCAGTCCCGTTCGCTTAACGGCATCCAGATATGTCTCCGTCGCAGAGGCGCTGACTTGATCCATCAGAACATACA
>SMTZ1_10000296_pt1 | contig 49869 bp, 42 predicted proteins | sample DeeMarSWOR136_30_FD_25667 | JGI IMG/M metagenome (IMG submission 25667) | reverse complement strand
AGTCTACTCGTCTCCACTTTGAAGGGCGAGGACAGATTTTTTCTGGATTTTATTTATTTTGGCGTTTATACTCTTGACGCCAGTACATATTTAATCAGCATCTTGCCAATAAACTTCTGCAAGAGGACTTGCCCACCAGTTGGTGGACGCCAGAAATTGTACGGTTCCTTTGCTGTCCCATTCACGGAAATAATTGGCTGTATTGGCAAAGCAACACTCCAGTTCTTTTTGAGGTTCCAGCAAAGGGCAGATGATCCAGAGTTATCGTTTCAGTTGTTTTATTTAAGGGGTAAAGGCCGCTTCCCAATCAAGGATCAATGGCTGGGCTTATTGTCCGGACATGCCTGACCAGTTCTGAAACGAGTTAACGACCTAACCCCAGTAGTTAATTAGTGTCTGGGCGAAAACTTTCAATTGATTAAAAAACATTAAATTAAATAAAAAAAGTTCTTTGAAAATTTCTCTGAATTTTGTATATTTTAATGTAAGTCCAATATTTTAGATCAACATTCAACTTTATTGTGGGAGTAACTACAATGAGAACAGCATTCAAAATTCAATACGAATTCGGAGCAACGCCAATTGAACATATCGAACTACCATTAGACAGTCGTGACGAGCTTCCACCAGTGCTTCGGGCATTGCAATATATTTATGCGACTCCCCAGTTGAATAAGCAAGTCTTTCATCTTTTAGAAAATAAAATAATGTCTGGTGTCAAGACCACTGGACGATTTGGCATGAGCCTGTGGGAAATTTTAGTATTTGGCTCCATCAGACTCGCCTTAGACGCTGACTATGATCGGCTGCAACACATTGCCAACTACGATAGTCTGGTTCGATCATTTGTTGGTATTGCTGACTTTGGCGAAAATCTGAAAAAATATCCCCTTTCCACTTTAAAGGACAATGTCCGATTATTAGATGAACAAACCTTAATTGCAATCGATAAATTGGTCAGTAACTCAGCTCATCGTTTATTGAATATAGATAAATTAAATGTAAAAATAGATAGCTATGTATTAGAAACCAATGTTCATTTTCCCACCGATTTCAATTTGCTGTGGGATGCCAGCCGTAAAGCCATTGAGCTGGCTGGACAAATTCATAGCGACCTCCAATTAGCTGGCTGGCGAAAATATAAACAGTGGCGTGAAAAAATTATATCTGCCTATCATAAGGCTGCCAAAAGCTGTCGTGGCGTCGGCAAACATACTGACAGATGCAACAGGAGCAAGATGTTGATATTGCTGTTGCTTTTGCCAAAGCGTTGTTGTCCCAATATGCCATCTCCGGTATCAGTTTTGATAAAGGGTTTTGGAGTCCTAAAAATTATGATCAATTAGTCGGTTTAGTTGACCAATTGATCATGCCTAAAAAAGGCAAATTAAATAAGCTTGAGCAACAGCGAGAACAGGACAAAACCTTTAGAGCGTTGCGACACCAACATGCGACCGTTGAGTCAGCCATTAATTGTTTAGAACATCATGGGTTGAATCGTTGCCCTGACAAAGGACTTTACAGTTTCCGTCGCTATAACGCCCTTGGCGTTTTGGCCTATAATTTACATAAATTAGGCAATATTTTACTGGCACAAGATAAAAAACAATTGTCAAAGCGCCCTGCTTATGCGAAAGCAGCTTAGTAGTTAACCAATTGATAAAATAAAGTATTAGGAGTAGTACGTCTTAAAATACCAATAGCTAACAATATGGCGCATTATATTTCGATAATGAAATTATTATCACGATAAATGATTTTAAGAAAAATTGCAAAATCTATCACCTGACCTCGGTCATCAATTTTGATGGATTTGAGGTGTTTTCGCCCAGACACTAATTAAAATCAACAGAACAATAGACCAATAAATCTGCTAAATAAGATACCAACAATATTATATGAATATTAGATATCCTAATCTTTTTCTTATCCAGGCGGGATCCCTTCGGCAATCTAAAACAGCTTAAACTCGAATTTCATTTTCTTTAATACGATAATAAACAGCAAAAGGGAAGCGTTTCGAAAGAAGGCGATGATATTTTCCAAATTGAATACTATGAATTCCTGCATAAATTTTCAATGATTCGATGTCTAAATTTAACGAGTCTAAAAAGCTCCATGATGTACAATTTTTCTGAAACACTCATTTGTTCAAAATTTATTTCAACATTCATAATTTTTTTTTAATTTATTTTTGATGCATACCATTTTGTAAAATTCAAGAAAATCATTCGATATTTCTTCTCTCATTAATTCTTATTTATAATTCTTCCAGAGCCAATAATTCTCCAGATGAAGCCAAATATTTGTCCAATCGTCGATCCAACTCAACTTTATGGGATTCAGGGATTGCTGTTTCCTCTTCGTTCAATGAAATTGAATCCCACAATTCCTCCCAAAAAAGTATCTTTTCAGGAGTGCTAAGATTTAATATTTCTGTTACTTCTAATGCGTTCATTTGAATATCCCTGGTTAAAAGGATTTACGAAATCGTATTTTGGAATTATTTTTTTTATTCCGAAATCTTAAATCCGAAATCAGTTTTCGAAATACTCATCTTTCGAGTCCAATCTAATTCCAACCCAAAATTCACTTGTCATTCCTAAGCCGTCATAAAAAGAAAAGCTGGTTTCCGTTCAGTCCTTTAAGATAACATTGCGAAAAGCCTCGATGATTTCTATCTATATCTGTAAGTGTATCTTTATTAATGCGATCAAACACTTCAAAACTTTCGGCCTGAGGATATTTCAGATCTGGGGAAAGTCTGTTAGGTGGGATATAATATTTCGGCTCATTGCCATTTCTGTTAATAAATCCAACAAGATTAAATATTGATCGTAAGTAATATGACTCATCTGATTTATAACAGGCAATTATTTTTTGGAAACTTCAGCAAAAATTGGTGTTAGTAGTTTATCGAAATCGCTATTTTATGGAAGATTGTTTTAACATCTTTAAACCACATACCAGGTCTATAAAATTATTGAACATTTTTCATTTAATTTTGTTATACAATAAATGAGTTTATTCTAAAAAGGTCGAAAATCATAGAATCATTTCATTACCAATCATTGCAAGGCGTTCTATGCCGAAACAATCTTGACTGGTAAAAGGGATTGTTTCGTTCCGTTCGCAATGACCATGCTTGATTATTAGTTTTTAGATTAGGCTCATAAATTATCCATTTAATTTATAAATGTTGGTAAAAATTGAATTGTTAAATTTATTTATTCCCACCAGCTAAAAATCACTTGATATTTTTAGCAATTTTAAGTATTTTTGAGGACTACAAGTAGAATTGATATTTCGTTTTCGCTTTCTTGGTGTTTTGAAAAAGATCGGTTGTTAATTTTATACAGGAGAAAATATGAAACGATTTTGGCCTCTTCTGGCTTTAATGCTAAGCATAATAATTTATATAAATTCAGCAGCGGCTGGCCCTTCCTCAGGTAGGGCAGGATATGAATTTTTACGAACGCATACCGGAGCACGACCCTCGGCAATGGCAGGGGCGTTCATCTCTATCCCTGGAGATATTCATGCCATCTATTTTAATCCGGCTGGATTGGGTTCAATTACAGGAAAATTTGCAACCGCAACTTACCTCAATCATGTACTTGATTTTCAATCTGGATTTGTTGCGTATACTCAGGCATTAAAAAGTCTTGGACAGGTTGCAGTTGGCGTTAATTATATGAATTATGGTGATTTTGAAGAGACTGATATCAATGGCAACAGGCTTGGCAGTTTCGGCGCCGGGAGTTTTTCTGTTACAACATCTTTGGGGCGGTCATTAAATAAAAATATACTAACTGGTGTTTCAGCTAAATTTATTCACTCTGCTATTGATGAATACAACTCCAGTGCTCTTGCTCTTGATCTTGGAATAATCTACAAAGTACCATTCATAGAAGATATGAACATTGGTATAGGTATTTTTAACTTAGGTTATACATTAACAGCATTTATGGAGGATAAAGATCCACTTCCCCTCAATGTTGTCCTCGGATTTTCAAAAAAATTGGCTCACCTACCTTTAGAGTATTGTGTGTCAGCAAACAAGTATGTCGATGACGATATTCAGATAAACGTTGGTGGTGAATTTACCTTGACCGAAGGTGTTTTGCTGAGAGTGGGATATAATTCTCTTGGTCGCGATCAAAAGATCGGAGCAGATGGTGATCAATATGCAGGGATTTCACTGGGTTTGGGCATTGATTGGAAGCAATATGAATTTGATTATGGATTATCATCTTTTGGCGCGATCGGATATTTAAATAGAGTGACTTTCTCCTATAAATTCTAACGAGGCTTCGGCTCAAACCGACGAGTTGTGAACAATAATTTTGATTCGAAAAGAGATTGCACAACGTAAAGCGTTGAGCGTGTGGCGTAGGCGTAAAACATGACACACTACGCGCTCCCATTGGTTTACCTCTCATTAAATCCAAAACTTGACTCAAAACTAAAGATGCTGTGGAGATAAAAGGTCAAAAAAAATTTGAAAACGATATACTCGTTAAGGATTAAAATGTAATAAACTCTTTGAAATTTCGATACAATCAATTACCACATGACATAATTACTCATCATTATTGATTTGTACATTATTCAAATACTTTCTATAAAAATTTTTAAATATAGTAGTTAGAAAAACACCTGCACTGATAAATAAAATAGCAGTCCACCATCGAGCAATATAAAGACATGAAAATCCAATTACCCCTGAAGCAATCGTTACAGAACCTAAAAATGCGATTCCTAATCCAATGAAAATCAACTGATGACTAATCGACTTAATCCCGACTTTCTGCTCGATAGGTTTCCACCAGCCCATCGGTCTGGCAAGCTTGTAGAATTTAACTAATTTTTCTTCAGGATCAGGCTGGGTGATCAGCGATACGAATATCCATAATACGCATGTGGCAGTAATTGAGGACAGCACGACCCAATAAGCCGTATCCTGACCTGCGTTGATCAGATATTTGAATATGAAAAATTTATTTAATAAAAAGATGATCGGACCTCCAAAAGATGCTACCAGCCTTGCTTTTCCATTGAAACGCCACCACCACCACTGTGCCCAATTAGCCGTTAACTCTGCCGAAGATAGCCCAAGCATAAAAACTGCAATATCAATTACATTTTGTGCATGATAAGCAATCAGAATCGCCAATACCATAATTACAAACATAACAACTTTTCCAACTCGCATGTAATGAGGCATCGGTTTATGGGGACGAATAGATCTTCGGTAAACATCATTAATAAATACTTGGGCACCAAAATTCATGTTTGAGTCAACAGTAGACATTATAGACGCAAACATTGCGATCAGCGCTAAACCGAGCAATCCAGTCGGAAGATAATGTCCCAATAATATCCCATAGGATAGCTCTTTGTTAATGGTGCCATCATGCAAACCAGGCCATTTGACCATTGCGCCAAGAGCAGGTAAAGTTAGTACTGCCAGCATGAGAAAAAGTACCACCTCAGTCCAGATATACATTTTTGAGGCTTCGCGAGCATTACGACATGAGAGAAGGCGCTGACCCTCCATTGCCCCTGCCATAGGTGCGACATCTCCGCCGTAACCCACTGCTGTCCCAACTGTCCAGGCAATAACACCAATAACACCCAGGAGCTCATGGCTTACTGGCGGATGCCAGCTTACCACACCGGTTCCGAACTGACTCACCAGCCCATCGTAAAGTCCGCTTGGTCCGCCAAAATCTGCCCATACCTTTCCCATTAAGATAAGCGAAGCAGCGATTATAATAATTGTCTGGAATAGATCGGAAATGACAACGCCCATATAACCTGACACGATCACATAAATTAAGATGACTGGAATAACCACCAGAAAAGTCTGCCATTTTTCCCAGCCTAACAACGCTTCCGATACTTTACTTAAGCCGAGAAGTCCGGCGCCTGTCCAGGCTACCACAGCAATAAAGGCACTCCGCAGTGCAACCCATGAACGCATCAGAATTGCTGGTGTACCGTTGAATCTTAATTCATAAAATTCAGGTGAAGTGAAAATTTTTGTCCGTCGCCAGAGAACGGCAAACAGAATCCCGCCAATCATCAACGCCAGACCAAAACGGCTAATGTACCACCAGCAAATATAAAGTCCGGTAATGACGGTCATGCCACAGTAGGCAGGAGCGACATCAGCGTTCATACAGGTGGCAGCATAAGACGTCCCATTGAGCCAGCCTTTCAGATTCCTACCGCCAAGGAAATAGTTGTCCATGCTGGACTGAGCGAATTTGCGATAGTAAAGGCTCATGGCGATTAAACTCAGCATATATATTGCCATGATGATATAGTCGGCTATTTGTAGCGATACTGTTGGGATTTGATCTTCCATTACCGTTGAAATTAAAAATTTGATTACAGAATTTGGAATTAAACTCAAGACGAAGTGGTTTTCGGACTCAACAGGAATAATCCTTGCGAAGGTTTCAATCCGAAAACCATCTCTTTAACAGTATAATTGACTAATTAAAGATAGTTGGTTACAGAATAGAAAAAGGGAATCCTCCTTCGTCGGATCCTTATCATAATAATGACCCTTTCCAGAAGAACTTATTTTTTACTTAATCTTTTAATATCTGGTACCCGCTGTAGAATAACGAATCCTATAATTATGAGAATATTAAGAGCTAAAATTGCTGATTTATATTTAATGATGTTACCATAGTGATCAAAAATATTAACGACAGTTGCCCATACTAGGGGACCAATAATCGCAGCCAATTTTCCAGACAAAGAGTAGAGTCCAAAAAATTCACCTAACATTTCCCTTGGCACCAAAGAGATGAGTAATGGTCGAGCCGAAGTCCACGTTGATCCCAAAAAAACGCCTATTAGAGCTCCCACAAGCCAGAACACCCACAATTTCATAGTAATGATCACAATAGACAGACTTAAAATCCATCCGATTAGTACCATGGTGAGAGTTTTTTTAGGTCCATAATGATCGGTTATAACTCCGAATAACGCTGATCCTATTATTGCAGAGGGTATGATGGCAATAAAAAATTGTGTTGTACTCTCTTTTGTTAAGCCCATAACTTTCTGGGCATAAATAGCCATAAAGATAATTACAGTTTGAATCGCATCCTCATAAAAAAATTTGGCTATTAAAAATCTGGTTACACCGGGATATTTTCGTGTATTCGATAAACCGTCCCAAACTTTTTTAAAAGATGTTTTAATATCAATTCTGGATTCTTTTGTTTTTTCATGAATTCGAGGATCTTTTACAAAGAAAAATGTAGGTAATGAAAAAATTAAAAAAAGCACCGCAGTAGGAATAAATGAAGCTACACTACCTCCTGAATGAATAAACGGAATTTTTATACCAAATAATGTACCCTCAACAAAAGGAAGAACAAGTGTTAGTCCTAATATGGAACCCAAATACCCTAATGCAACACCGTACCCTGAAATTCGTCCAATGCTTCGCTCGGAACAAACATACGGCATCATCGCATTATAGAAGACAAGACCTCCCTGGTACGCATAATTTGCCACAATATAAAAGATGATTATCCAGGTTACTTTGACGAATTTATCTGTGCTATTATATCCAACTACACCGATTAAAAATGTAAAGAGGATACAAATTAATGTATAGGCTATTAAAAGTGGCATCTTTTTGAAGAAACGATCGGATATTTCTCCCAGAATGGGTAATGTAACAGCAACTAAAATCATTGAGAATGAATTTGCAAAACTGACGTATTGATCACCGAGAACTAAATCAACAATAATTAGAGTTGGGAAATACATACTAACGACGTTCATCGAAAACATCGTATTGGCGAAATCATAGATAATCCAGGACAGCGTTGTACGTAATCTGGGTTTGTAATTTTGATCCATTATTCAGAATAAATCCGATCCTGTTCAATATAAATCGTTATGATTTTTTATTTGGTCTGAATTTACAAAAAAAAATATAAAAAACAAAATAAAAACCGCATTCCTGAATCTATATGGAAATGCGGTTTTTTTAGGGAGTGAGATAAAATAAATTATGGAGTATAGTCCTATAAGTATTTATTTTCTTAACGTCAACAAAATACAAATTGGGAACGTTATTTAATCTCACTCCCTAGAAGAAATTTTCAGCAATCTGAACTCTTAATCGGATATTTTTTGAATTAATCTTACCAGCTTGTTCGTTAATCCTCTATAAGATTTTTGGGGAGGAATAATTATTGCAAGTGCAACCGTTTGATCGAAAGCGTTAAAGAACCTGAAAACTATTTTTCTTTTATTATAGCCTTCAATCACTAATTCTTTAATTTCGGAAATTTGTGCCATAACGTCAGCCATGCGTTGAATTTCCTGAAATTGGATGGACATTTCAACCAACCTGTCTTCAGAAACTACATCATCAGTTTTACTTTGAGCTAATAATAAGCCCTCCTGTGAAAACAGATAAGCCATTTCATAGTTACCAAGTTCGACAACCTCTTTTATGAAGTTTTCAATTCGTTCCTGAGGTGCTAAATCGCTTTTCATAATAAGATGATCCTTGTTATACTTTTTGTTGGATATGAATTACAACCTGGTTGATAATTGCTTTTAAAGTTTCGAGCACACCAATACCTTCAGTAGCAACACTTTTAAAATGTGGAGCTTGATAAAAATTTAACTTATGCTGTAAGGCATCAATATTCGCTGTATTTGGTAAATCCCACTTATTGAATTGGATAACAAACGGAAAATTTTTTAACGTGCGTCCCATTGTAATTAAATTTTGTTCCAGGTCTAATAGCGTATCCAGATTATCCTCCAATCGTTCAATCTGCGAGTCCACAACAAAAACAATACCATCAACACCTGAAAGGATAATTTTTCGACTTTGTGAATAATAGACTTGACCTGGTACCGTATAAAGATTAAAACGAGGTTTCTTGCCGAGTATTTGTCCTAATTCCAATTGAAGAAAATCGAAAAAAAGGGTACGATCTTCTTTTGTATTAAGAGTGATTAAATCACCTCTTAATGAAGGATTTAAATTATTATGGATGTAACGAAGGTTGGTCGTTTTTCCACTTAACCCCGGACCATAATATACTATTTTTAATGTGATTTCTCGTTGAGCCCAATTTATAAACATAAAACAAAAAGAAAAGTCAAATGCAGGGACATCGGGTAACAAAATTATTTTTGAAAAATGATCTAAAACTTAAAAGCTTTGTCTAACTCTTCACTGAGATATTTGTTAAAATCAACATCTACAAATTGTGTGATTTTTTGTTCTGTATCGGTAACGTTTGCTATCAATTCTGTTAGTGCGTTGATAGCACGTTTGGTATAAATACGGATCATTCCTAATGCAGTTTGAGAATCAAAGATAATTATGAGTAGAAAGTTATCCCCAACATTTGATAAGTAAACATTATTTTTCTCGCCTTCATGAAAAATAAATTTAAATTGCTTTTTCTCGCCAATAAGCTTTGCAATTTCAGTTGTGGCAGCGAATCCCCCTGCAGCAAGTGCCGACATGTTAGAGATGTTTATATCAGCAGATGTACCTCTCTGGGTAATTGGATGTCCATTCATATCAGAAAATATGATGGCTCGCGCCCGAGTTTTTGACGCTAAGTCAGATAATATTTCTGAAATCGCTTTGTACATTTCTCCGGATAATACTATTGATTGTCCGTTGTTACCTCCGTGTCCCAAGTTCATTGTTGTTGTTCTCCGTTTTTTATGTTTGTTCAGTTGATAACTAACAGTATCGAAATTTCAAAGTTCTAAAAAAATGGTACTGAATTAACGATACTTGATTTTGAAAAATCCAGTATCAAGTATCGTTTTCATTAATTAATGCTCCAATAAAACAGCGCATCTTCGATATGCGAAGCCAGGTTCTTATCTTCCCACTAATAATCGTTCGGCTAAAAACGGCGGCAATCCAACCGAAGTCATTTTTTGAAAAGTTGCATTTATATCATAGCTAACTCTTTTTAGTTCATAGCTCTGATTATTTGTGTCGATAATTCCAAAAGCTGCATCGGGATTGCCATCTCGCGGTTGACCAACACTTCCTACATTGATTATATATCGACTGTTTTGATTAAGTTGAATTTTAGTGTTTAATTTATAATCATATTTTAAATTATCATCTTGGCTATTTTCTAAATAAATAATCGGACTATGTGAATGTCCGATAAAGCAGACTTTTTCACTGAACCTGGAAAAATTGTAGATTGCTTCATCAATCGATAAAATATAGTCCCAGGACCTGGGATCATAGGGATTGGAGTGAACCAGGTAATAATCTTCTATCCTTCCATCGAGAGGAAGATTAGCTATATATTTTAATTTGTCATCCGATAATACTGTCAGGGTCCACTCAATAGCTGTTTTTGCATATTGGTTAAAATAGAACAATTCTGAATTTTCAATACAAGCAAAATCGTGATTCCCCGTAAGAATTATTTCACAATTTTGCCGAATAAGTTCAATGCATTCATTCGGATTTGGCCCATAACCAACAATGTCGCCCAAACAAACAATGGTATCGATTTTTTCTTTTTCAATTTTTTTAAGAACCGCCTGAAGTGCCTCAAGATTACTGTGAATATCAGAAATTATCGCATAGCGCAATAACGTGCTCCTCCCTCAAGTCAGAATATTTGAACGAAAATTATTCTAATATAATGGATAAATCACATTTATGCAAGTATAATTTTATTTTTTTCAAGAAAGTAACTTTCGTTTATAATAAAGAGATGGGATCAATATCGATCATAATTTTTACACTTCGTATTTGTTTCTTTGACTTAAACTCGTTAAGTGATTCTAACAGATGTTTTCTTAACAGCTTACCTGAAGGATCAAGTTGTTTGTTGTTTTTAATAATCAGTTGCCAGCGATATTTTTTTTGAATTTTGGATAGTGGCGAAGCAACTGGCCCTAAAATATCCCCTAAATTGGCAGGTAAATTTAGACATTCATGAAAAATTTCTGCAGCAGATTTTACTTTGTTCTCATCCTCTCCTTTAATAAGAATATAAACCAATCGTCCAAATGGGGGGTAATTCAATTCCTTTCGTATTGGCAGTTCACTGACGAAAAAGGTTTTAAAATTATGTTCCCTGGCGAACTTTAAACTCGTGTGGTCAGGTGAATAGGTTTGAATGTAAACTTCTCCGGTTACATTTTTTCTTCCGGCACGACCAGCCACCTGGGTAAGCAATTGAAAAGTACGTTCTGATGCCCTGAAATCAGGGAACAATAAACTTGTATCAGCAGAAATTACACCAACTAATGTCACATTTTGAAAATCAAGTCCCTTTGCAACCATTTGGGTGCCGAGCAGAATATTATATTTTCCTGCCCCAAAATCCTTTAAAATCTTATCATGTGACCTCTTTTTTGTCGTCGTATCCAGATCCATTCGAACAACACGTGCCCCTGGAATAAGTCTGTTTATTTCTTGTTCCACTTTTTGAGTTCCGATACCTTGAAATTGAATATCGCTTGCACCACATCTGGGACAAGTTTGTGGGGCTTTCTTAGTAAAATTACAATAGTGGCAGCGAAGTGAGTAATTAGTCAGATGATAGGTTAATGTTATGTTGCAATTATCACATTGTTCGATAAATCCGCAATCTTTACATTTAATATAGGTGGAAAAACCGCGCCGATTTTGAAGCAGTATAATTTGTTGATTGAGATTTAGCTTTTCTGTTATTTTTTCCTGCAAAACTTTTGATAATATAGTTACATTTTGCCGGGGAAATCTTTTTCTCTGGTTCAACATGTCCACAATTGTTACGTGGGGCATTGGAATATTATCAATTCGATTTGGCAATTCAATTAGTTGATATTTCTGGATTTTTGCATTGTAATATGATTCCAGAGAAGGAGTAGCAGATCCCAATATGACAACGGCTTGACTGAGTCTTCCACGGTAAACTGCTACATCTCTTGCATGATATAATGGAAGAGTATCTAATTGTTTATATGAAGTTTCATGCTCTTCATCCACAACAATAAGACCAATGTTTTTTAACGGAGCAAAGATCGCTGAGCGGGGACCAATTACGATTTTAAATTCGCCCTGTTTTAATTTCCGCCAGGAGTCAAAACGTTCTCCTGGCGACATTCGGCTATGAAGAACAGCAACTTGATTGGGGAAATTGGCAGTAAAGCGGCTAACGGTTTGTGGCGTTAGAGAAATTTCAGGGACAAGTACAATTGCAGTTTTGCCTTTCACTAATACCTTTTTAATAGCTTCAATGTAAACCTGGGTCTTACCGCTTCCCGTCACTCCATGAATCAGGAATGTTTTGAAAATACCTTTTTCAATAACATTTGCAATATGTATAATAGCTCTCTTTTGCGATTCGTTTAAAACAATTTTTTCTGGAGCTTGTGAAGGTAGTGTTGAATAATATGATCGAAAAACTTCTTTCTGGAATTTTTCGATATATTTTTTTTCTAACAGTACTGTAATCACATTACTGGAAAATCCCCCCTGTTTGAGGAGTTCTCGTTGAGATATTTCTTTATGTTCAAAGATAATATTTAAACACAAAACTTGAGCAGGTGCAGAACTTGACAATTCATTTATCATATCATTGTATTTTGAGTTATCGACGAATAGAGGGGAGAGCCTTAACCAATTCTCATACTTGGGCTTTGTCTGTGCCGATGAAAGGATAACCTGTTTTGATATAAAACCGGCATGAGTTAACTTAGTAATGGCGAAATATAAGCTTGATCGCCGTATTTTTTTCCGAATTTGCTTGAGTGAAAGATTTTTGTGCTCGCATAATAAATTGAGGATCTTTTCCTGAGTTGGGACGTTTTTTTCTTTAATATATTTCCTAACTTCCTGCTCTCTTTTCAGTAAATTAATATAAATATGTGATTCCAGATTGATGCCACCTGGAAACATCGCCTTTATAGCTTCTCCCAAAGGACAAATATAATAGTCTGAAATCCATTGAGCGAGCTCTAAAAGTTCCGGTAGCAATACGAGACTATCATCCAAAACATCATAAATTGGTTTAAGATCAGTACGGTCACATTGATTCGTTAATGAGACAACATAACCAGTAATTTTTCTTTTTTTAAAAGGAACAATAATCCTGTAACCGGGGCGTATGGCCGACTCCAATTCTGAAGGAATTTCATAAGTATATGTTTGATAAATAGGTATGGGTACTGCTACCTGGGCAAATTTCATTTTAAAAAAGAATAAAATTTTTTTCCACCAATAATATTGATTAATTCAAAATAAGAAAAATATATTTAATTTGCAATTGAAAAGTATATTAATTATAGCTTTTCATTTAACCATAGAAAATAGTTATTAAGGTACTCAAAGATTTTTTAAAATAAAAAGTTTAATATGGAACGTTACATGCCCATAGAAGGTTATTATTATTATCAAATTTATTTAGTATCGGCATAGATGACAGCTTCGAAAAAATTGATCCAGGAGGAAATGTGATTCGTAAGGTAATTATATTTTTTGTTTTAATGAACATTCCCTGGCTAGGATGGGGACAGCAGAAATATTGGATATTTTTTAAGGATAAAGGATACTCTCAATCTGAAAAAATTTATTTAATAAAAAAAGAAAAAGTAACTTTCCCGGTGCGCACATTAAAACGAAGGGCAAAAATGCTTCCCAAAGATCAACTTGTTGACGGGGATGATCTACCGCTTTTCACACCGTATCTTGATGAGATAAGTCGAATGGGAATTCAAACAGTTGTTCAATCCCGTTGGCTCAATGCCATCAGTGCGAAATTGACTGACGAGCAACTGCGCCAGGTTGAACAATTGCCATTTGTGTCAAAAATTAAACCAGTCGCAGGCTATTGGAGAGAACTTCCTCCTCAGCCGCAATTAGATTTTCATGCAAAATCACAAAGTTATAAATTTGATTATGGTCCTTCACTCATTCAAAATGAAATGTTGCGAGTCCCTGAACTTCATGATTTAGGATTTGATGGCAGTGGAATTCTGGTCGGAATGCTGGACACCGGATACGATTACAAATATCATATTGCCTTCTCAAATCTTAACGTAAAAGCTGAATATGATTTTATAAATAACGATAGTACGACACATAATGAAGATGGTGATGCTTCAAATCAGCACGATCACGGGACTTATACACTTTCTGCATTGGGTGGATTCCATGAGGGCGAACTGATCGGTCCTGCTTTTGGGGCAACATTTTTGCTGGCAAAGACAGAAGACGTTCGATCAGAAACTCCTGTCGAAGAAGATTACTGGGTGGCAGGTATCGAGTGGCTGGAACGAGAGGGCGCCGATGTGGTTAATAGTTCATTGGGATATCTTGATTGGTACAGCTATAAGGATATGGATGGAAAAACCGCTACAACAACGATTGCTGCCGAGAAAGCGATTAAAAAGGGCGTGGTTGTCGTAAATAGTATGGGAAATGAAGGTACTCCAGGAAATCCATGGCTTTATATGATTGCTCCAGCAGATGGTTTTAACGTGATCTCTGTTGGTGCCGTTTACAGTAATGGCGAGTTAGTTCCATTTAGTTCACGGGGACCAACTTACGATGGTCGAACCAAACCTGATGTGGTGGCTATGGGCTCGAATGTTCATGTCGCAAAACCATCTACAGTTAGCAGCTATCGCCAAGTGGGCGGCACTTCTCTGTCTAGCCCGCTGATTGCAGGGGTAGTGACTCTTATTCTTCAAGCCCATCCTGACTTGACTCCGTTTCAGGTACGCGAAGCGATTAGAGAAACTGCCGATCGCGCTCTGAATCCAGATAATGATTATGGCTGGGGGCTTGTAAATGCTTACGAAGCAATTTCTTATCATGGTTTGTTTTTCAGTCCAAAGCCAGAAATCTTTGTTAACCATGAGCTGGGATACATGGTCAGTATAAAAATATTTTCTAAAAATAAATTGATCCCGGATTCGCTTTTTGTTTATTACACTGCTGCTAATGAAAATTTTATCAGGTTACCGCTGAGTGTTTCAGATGAATCATTTGGATATCAAGCCTGGGCATGGATTCCAGGACCTGCTGAAGATTCTGAAATTCAGTTCTATTTCTCAGCAGCGGAAAATAATGGGAATTCTAAATTTCATCCCTATAATGCTCCTGAATCTTATTTTATATTTTCAGTTTCTGATTCGACGATTCCCCCGATTGATCTACTTAAAAATTTTGAACTTTATCAAAATTATCCAAATCCTTTTATTAGGCTTACAACAATTAAATACGACATCATTATTCCTGACAAGGTGACTTTGATCATTTACAATATCATGGGACAACAGGTTAGAAAATTAGTCGATGATGAATATCACGAACAAAACCCATTTCCATATCAGAAAGTATGGGATGGTAGAGATGATAATGGAAAAAAGGTAACCTCCGGAATTTATTTTTACCATCTTAAATCAGATAAGTTATCAGATGTGAAAAGGATGGTGTTTTTGGGGAGTGAGATAAAATAAGTTTCGGAGTATCGTTTTGTAATGTTTTTCTTTTTTCAAGATCGACAAAAAGCAAATGTGAAAATTATTTGATTTCTTTCCCTTAATAGGCAAAACAGAGTAATGAAATGTGAGATTACAGACGCTAAAAATGCGTGAGATTTTTGCCAAAGGGTAATTGAAGATAACGTTTCATGTTTGATGTTTCACATTTTGTGTGTTATCCGATTTTTAGATGACATATCAAACAAAGGATCATTTTAATGTTACAAACAACATCTTTCGAAGAAATTGTAGAGGGTTTGGTAAGTGATGTTTATTTTGAAAGGACCCGAGAGGTACTAGAAAATTTAAACATTAATCCACAAGTCACAGCAGAGATTGTCCTGAAAAAATTACCAGGAGACTACAAGTGGGGAGTATGGTCAGGACTTGAAGAAAGCCTGGAAATCCTGCAGGGATTAAATATCCATGTGTGGGCAATGCCCGAGGGAACAATTTTTAACGTCAACCAGCCTTTGATGGTGATAGAAGGACCATACCTGGAATTTGGAATTTTTGAAACGGCGCTATTGGGATTTCTCTGCCAGGCTTCGGGAATTGCAACAAAAGCTGCACGCTGCCGGTTGGCTGCTGGAGACAAACAAATCATTTCGTTTGGCGCCCGACGAATGCACCCAACTATTGCTCCTATGATTGAACGAAATGCTTATGCTGGCGGGTGCGATGGTGTCGCTGTTGTGAAAAGTGCAGAACTTCTCGGACTGGAACCCAGCGGAACCATTCCTCATGCGTTAATACTAATAATGGGCGATACTGTCTCTGCAGTCAAAGCTTTTAATAATATTATTGATAAAAAGGTAAAACGTGTGGCATTAGTGGATACTTTTTTGGATGAGAAGTTTGAGGCTTTAAATGTTGCAGAAGCATTGGGTGCTGATCTTTTTGGAATCCGGTTGGATACACCAGGCAACCGTCGTGGAGATTTTTTGAGTATTCTCAAGGAAGTCCGCTGGGAACTTGATTTGAGAGGCTTTCAGAATGTAAAAATATTGGTTTCTGGCGGGATAGATGAGTATAAAATTCTGGAACTAAACGAAGGAGTTAATGCATACGGTATTGGGACTTCTATTTCAAATGCACCAGTTTTAGATTATTCAATGGATATTGTTGCCATAGAGGGAAAGCCAATTGCCAAGCGGGGAAAACCATCTGGTAGAAAAGATGTGCTTCGCTGCCCGGAATGTCGCGCTACAATAGTTGTGCCGCATGGATGGAGTATTACTCCTGCTTGTAGTTGTAATCAGAAATATGAAGATATGTTAAAGCCACTTATCGTTAAGGGAAAATTAGAATCTGATTATCCAGATGTTCATGAGATTAGAGCCTATGTTTTAGAACAACTAGAGAAATATGAGTTGTAGCTATTTGGCACTCGAACGAAAACTCCCTGGATCGTAACGCAAGCATCTTGCTTGCCACCCAAAATATGAACTTAGCTTAGCTAACAATCACAAGCCCGAGGCTTATGTTACGTTCTCGTTTAGACACTATTTAGATTCTTTTGGGGGAGGGGGATAAAATAAGTTATACAATGCAGTTTTACAAACCTTTATTTTTTCAAGGACAACAAAATACACATTGGAAAATTATTTAATCCCACTCCCTTAATTGGTAAAAATTTATTAGTTCTCATTAAGATAAGCCGGCCAATTCGATACTCTTATCCCACAATGATGATGCAACATATTGGAAATCTGATCTTGGTTTAAAATCGACAGCTTTCATATTTTTAAAGAACTTACCTGTAATTTCTTCGACTTCAGGAGAGGCAGCCAGATAAACACTTGTTTTACACTCCTCTGTAAATAATGCTTGAGCAACATTTGTGAAAATCCTAATCACCCAGGGAAAATTTTGTGTCAGATTCGATTTGACCAATCCAGGATGAAATGTGTTTGAAGTCACGCCTGTTCCGCTAAGTCTTTTTGCTAACTCATAAGAAAACATGACTTTTGCTACAGCGGCACGGAAAGTTGCTCTAATGGGATTGAAATGTTTTGCTATGTTAATGTCATTTAAATCAATTTTGCCAAATTGTAGAACGAATGGAGTTCCAGAGACAGTGATCACACGGGATGGGGCGCTTGACTTTAGAAGATCCATAAGCAAATAAGCGAGAGCAAAATGACTCAGATAATTAACAGCGAAAATCTTTTCTATCCCATTCTTAGTAAATTCCTTTTTCATAGGCAATATTGCTGCATTATTTGACAAAACGTGTAAGACATTAAATTCTTTTTTAAACTGATCTACAAAAGTATGAATCGAGTCAAAGTCAGCTAAATCAACAAAACGAAAATAAATATTATTATTTCCAGTTTCACTCTTTATTTCATTTACAATATGATCGCCTCTTTTCTGGTTTCGGGAAATAATAATAATTGTTGCACCAAGTTTGGCCAATCCAATAGCAGTAGCTTTTCCAACCCCCGAGCTTCCCCCAGTAATAATACAAACACGACTTTCCATAAGCATATATTCTTTTTAATTCGACATGAATTTAAGGATTTTTATAATTGTGATATCTGATAAAGCTTACCTACTTCAACGCCTATTTTTTTGCATAAAGAGAATTGCTCTGTAATATTACAACTAAAATCATTAGTTTTTTGGCAAGAAAATTAAAAACATGATATAGCACCACAGAAAAGAACAAACACTGAAAAACAAATTAAAAAATTTTATGTCTGTGTTTGTACCTTTCTGTGGTTCATTTTACATGTGCAGCTTGCTCCGCTATGTCCTTTCCGAGATCTTTGAAGAAAAATACTATTTATCAGCAGTAGAACGGAAGAATCCTAACTTATTTTTGAGCAAGATCTTAATTTTGTATAGTTAATCGATAATCAATTAACAAAATCATTGTGTTGCCAATGTAACTATTTTTTCCTCTGTTGCCTCTTCTCGGTTTAGTTCACCAGTAATTCTGCCTTCATGCATAACAACAATTCGATCACTCATTTCCAAAATCTCTGGTAGTTCAGATGAAATCATAATAATTGAGACCCCCTGTCGGATTAGCTGTTTCATTAATTGGTGAATTTGAGATTTTGCAGCTACATCTATCCCACGAGTTGGTTCATCAAAGATAATAATTCTGGCATTGCTATCCAACCAACGCCCTAAAATTACCTTTTGCTGATTACCACCGCTCAGGCTATTTATATTCTGTCGGATGGAACTCAATCGTATTTTTAATCGATTTACCAGCGAATTTGTTGTTTCTACTTCCTTTCGTTTTTTAATGAACCAGCCTGATGTGATATGTTTTAAATTTGTTATTGTGATATTCTCTGAAACTGACATGTCTGAAAGTAATCCTTGATTCTTACGATCTTCAGGCACAAAACCTAAGCCACATTTGACAGCGTCAACTGGAGAATTTATCGTCACCGGTTTCCCTGCGATGTAAATTTGACCCGATAATTTTTTATTAACACCAAAAATTGCACTAACTAATTCCGATCTACCAGCGCCTACCAGCCCGGCTATCCCCAGCATTTCTCCTTGATATAATTTCAAATTTATGGGGTGAGAAAGGGAAGCGCTGCTAAGATCTCTCACTTCTAAGATTACTTTTTTACTTTGTTTAATGTTATCCTCAGCTTTTATTGATTTGATTTCACGCCCTACCATCATTTTAATAATTTGAGATTTTTTCACATCAGACGTAAATTGAGTTCCTTGAACCTGCCCATCTCGTAAAACAGTCACACGATCAGCAATTCGAAATATTTCGTCCAATCTGTGGGATATGTAAATGAATGAAACGCCCTCTTTTTTAAGTTGAGAAATAACTTGAAATAACTTCTCCAATTCGTGTGGGGTTAAAACAGCGGATGGTTCGTCCATGATGATAATCTGTGCATTTAAAGACAAAGCCTTAGCAACTTCAATCATCTGTTGTTGTGCTATAGTAAGCAATTGTAAAGGTAAATTTAGGTCGATTTGTAAGCCAAGCATAGTTGTAAGATGCTTTGCTTTTGTAAATAGCTTCTTCTTATCGATAAAAAATTTCGATCTCAGGGGAAATCTTCCAAGTAAAATGTTCTCTGCTACAGATAATGTGGGAGCTAACATTAGCTCCTGATAGATAACAGCAATTCCCAAAGATTGGGCTTGCAATGGATTTGTAATTTCGATTTGTTCTTCATTAATATAAATTTCGCCAGATGTCTTAGGTATTGCTCCACTTAGGATTTTAATCAGTGTAGATTTGCCTGCCCCATTTTCGCCGACAAGGGCATGAACTTCGCTCCTCATAAGATTAAAATCTACAGCATCTAAAGCAATGACTCCAGGAAAGGTTTTAGTGATGTTTTGCATATATAAAATTGGCTGTTCCATTGCAATATTAGCTCAAGAAAGGTGATATAACTTTCATTTATGAAATTGAATATAACTTCGCATATCGAAGATGCGCTGCTTTTTTGGAGCGTTGATTAATGAAAACGATACTTGATGCCTAATACTGGATGCTGGATGGTTCAAATTCAAGTATCGAGAATCCGGTATCATTGCTTTTTTAGAACTTTGAAATTCCGCTACAGTTAAACAATGATCGTAGTTTGTTACTATTAACAATTTAACGAACGTAATCAGTCCAAGATTTATTCAAACTAAGGAAACAATATCATTTGCATGAGTTTCAATCAAAATCCTCTATGCAATCCCAATTTTTTTGCTACTTCAATCACATGATAATATTCTTTGCTCGTTATACGACGATTTATTAATGGTTCGTCAACTGCTTTAAAACATGGACGATATTGACTCATTATGTTTACATAGCTTTCGGTAGAAAGCTCTTTTGCAATAAATTTTAAGATATTTTCTGAGCCAGCAACATTATTGGGCATTACTAAGTGCCTGATTAACATTCCCCTATAAGCTAAGCCATGGTCATCAACTTTTAACTCACCGACCTGACGATGCATCTCTTTGAGTATATTTTTAAGCACATCAAAATATCCAGGAGCCTTTGCGAAAAGTTGGGCATATTTTGAGTCAGAGAACTTTGCATCGGGCATATAAATATCAACAATGCCTTCTAATAATTCAATAACCACAAGGGATTCATAACCACCACAATTATAAACGATGGGCAGTTCCAATCCCATTTCAATGGCCTCGGGAAGTGCTGTAACAATTTGTGATGCAAAATGAGTGGGTGTAACAAAATTAATGTTATGACATCCCTGGCGCTGTAAATATAACATCATCTGTGGCAATTGTTTTGTAGATACTTTTTTACCCTCTCCGAAATGGCTAATGTCATAATTTTGGCAGAAATTACACTTTAAATTACAATGAGTTAAAAAAATCGTTCCGGAACCAAATCTCCCTACCAGAGGTTGTTCCTCACCGAAGTGGGGAAAATAGCTGGACACAAAAAGATCTGATCCTGTTTTACAGTAACCAGTCTCACCTTTGTTACGATTAACCTGACATTTTCGGGGACATAGCTTGCACTTTTCTAATATATTGTTTAATAGAGAAATCCGATGTTCCAATTCACCTGAATCATAAAGCGCTAAATAAGAGGGTTTATGCTTTATTAATTTTTCTACCATTATTTTAATTTTTGTTTTAAGAAAGCAAAAGATATAGATATTTAGAAAAAGATAATAAAATAAAATGCAGGGAAATATTCTTGCGTAAATAAAAATACCATCCTTATAGAAATGAAGGATGGTATTGATAATTTCGACTAATTAAAACATTAAGCATCCAAAATAATCAAATAATTTAATTTCTGTAAAAACATAACGACAACAAAACTAAGATTCATTTGAATCTTCGTTTTTCTCATCTTCGTTTTCTTTATCATCTTTTATATCTTCTTTGTTTTCCTCTTTATCTTCAGTTAATTCCTCTTCCTCCTCCTCAGCGTCTTTTCTTTCTAATAAATTTTCATCATCTTTTTTCTTTCTCAATATTATATACGTTAACGTATTGCCAACATTGAAAGAAGCTAATCCATAAGATACAATTAAACCACCAATGAATAGCATCCAGATTACAAAAACATAAGTTGCTATATATTGATAACCATGTGGAAGGGCAAGTGGAATAAATTCACGCTGAAAATATATCAATCCAGAATAATCACCAAAAATTGTATTTATCCAGGAAATAGAATGAATTAGCCAAACATTTAAAACATACATGCCATGGGAAGCAATATTAATATAATCCGCACCCATTGTATGACTAAATAACCTGTCCATAACAATGTAAGCTTTCTTTGATAAAAATGCCAGGAAGAAAAAGCCAACCAGCGCCATTACCGCTGACAAAGCCTCATACAGAATCAATCTCCATGGCTGAGACCAAGCGAGTGAGAAAGATTGAAAAACCGCTTCAAAAGCGTCATCATCTGTTGTGGCAATAATAGCAGGAGCTTGAATCATCGCAATTGCAAAAATAATTACAAAAAACACGACGAGTAATGCTGAAAAAAACCAGACAAGAGTAAAAAGTGTTATGCCAAATTCACCAACAAATGGTATTTTGCCCAACAGGCCAACAACAGCACCTCCAATCAAAAATATAACAATCATTATGACAATTGCTACTGTAGAAAAGAGAACAGCACTGGCTTTTTTAATAGCGAATCGAAATGCCTCACGCCAGGTATAAAAATGATTTCCTTTCGTCAACATATAGGTTGCCCTGGAGACAGCAGTTGCAGTAACTAAATATATGGCAATCAGCCATAGCACAGCAATTGCAAAAATTATAATACTATACCAATTTGATTGCTCGGGAAATAAACATGGTAATAAGCCATATTTTTTCCATCCGTTGTTAAAATTAATTCCTGTAGTCATAAGACTGATATAAGTAAAAATTAAATAACCCAAAAAACCAACCACAAGTCCCAAAAATTGAATCCATATTCTTTGAAGACTTAACGCCAATCTCGTTGATTTGAAGATATCACGAAAATCAAACCGCATCTGATGCATACCGACCTCCACTAATTAATTTAAGTATCCAAAGTCTCTCTGAGAATAATAACATCACAATAAAATTATTTTAAATTTTAGCACCTTCTATTTTAATAAATTTTTGTTACTTTGTCAAGTTAATTTTATAACTATTTATTTAAATTTTATTAATTTAATTTTTAAGTGAATCTTCTTCAAATTGTTTCTTAACTACCAATACCTCTAAAATTCGATTTCTGTCAATTTTTTCAATTATAAATATATAGCTACCATAATGAATCTCCTGCTTTTTTTCAGGAACTGAACCTATCAGGTTAAAAATAAATCCGCCCAGGCTTTCATAACTTCGGGCAAGGGGTAAATTCAGATTTAATTCCTCATTCAATATGTCCAGATCAATCTTAGCATCTACTAAAAAATTATTCTCATCAATTTTTTTATAAAGAGGCTTTTCTATATCATATTCATCTTGAATTTCACCAACAATCTCTTCGATAACATCTTCCAGCGTAATAAGTCCAGCGGTCCCGCCATATTCATCTACCACAATAGCCATGTGCTGTTTTTCAACTTGGAAATCCCTAAGCAGTTCATCAATAGGTTTGCTTTCCGGTACAAACATTGCCGGCCGTGCTAACGAGACAAAATCAACTTTCTGAGAGCCATTCTTGATAAAGGGGAGTAATTCTTTTGCATGGATAATTCCTAGGATATTATCTACTTTCTCATCATAAAGTGGAATTCGAGTATGTCCTTTTGAATTAATTAAATCAATTAGCTCTCTAAGAGAAACACCTTTTTCTACACAAACCATATCGATTCTGGGAACCATAATCTCTTTCACAGTTGTTTTAGAGAACTCAAAAATTGAATGGATCATCTCTTTTTCTTCCTCTTCCAGATCCCCTTTTTCTTCACTCACCTCTATTAAAGTTTTCAACTCTTCCTTTGATAATAAATGTTTCTTTACTCTGGTTGCGAATAGACCAGAGAGTAGAGTAGGGAAGTTATTTAAAATGGCTACTATCGGATACAGAATGAAGCTAATCAATTGTATTGGAATAGAAACCGTGGTTGCAAACTTATATGAATTTTTTACTGCAAAAATTTTTGGGGTCAATTCACAGAAAAGTATTAGCACCAGAGTTACGACTACGATTTCAATAAAAATCGCTATTTCTTCGGAAAAGTTTAAATATGAGCATAAATCTGCAGTTAATAAAGCCGCAACTGTGGCAGCAGCCACATTTACTGTAGTATTTCCTACCAAAATAGTTATTAATAAGAAGCGAGGCCTGGATAACAAACTTACTATTCGATGGGAATTTCGCGAAGAACTTTCTCTTAATCGATCAATCATTTCCTTCGATAAAGAGAAAAAGGCAGCTTCAGAACCAGAAAAAAATGCCGATAATATAAGCAGTATTAAAAAAATAAAAATTCGGATAAATGGCTCAACTTCCAAAATACAGTCAACCTCCCTTTTCTATAATCTATACCCCAATAAATCCAGGTAATAATCTTCTTTTTCAGTCATTATTTTTCTTTGCTCGGATGTTCGATCATTAAATCTAACTAAGTGTAATAATCCATGAATCAAAACTCGAAAAAGCTCATTTTGAAAGGAAACATTATAATCATTTGCCTGACGTTCTATCTGTTGAAGGTTGGCATAAACTTCCCCTTCTAATAACTGATTTTTTGGATCTTCTTCCAGATTAAAACTCAGCACATCAGTTGTCGCATCTCTATTTAAAAACTCTTTGTTTAAGTTAATTATATAATTATCATCTACCAAAATAATATTAATCTTAGCCTCAGAAATATTTTCTTCACATAATACTATTTTAATTATGTCTACAATTTTATCTTTTTTGATGTAAATTTCATGAAAAGTATTTTCAACATTAATCTTGTAATTCAAAATTTTTCTCTTTAATTCGTTTCTCTTTTACAGGTACTAATTTCTCATCCTGATCCGGATATTCAATTCTTGCATGAAAAGTTCCTAATAAAATGGTTTCAAAACTTTCAATAATCTTTGTTAATTCTCTTAATGTCAAAGGACAGTCATCTAACTCCGATTCTTTGAACCGTTCCTGAACAATAGCAATAACCATTCCACGAATTCGACTCGGTGATGGGTCTTTTAATGTTCTGGCAGCAGCCTCAATAGCATCGGCTAACATGACAATACCTGTTTCTTTCGTTTTAGGTTTTGGACCAGGATAACGAAAATTTGACTCGTTGATTTCTTCGCCATCACTCTTTTCTAAAGCTTTGTTATAGAAAAAAGTTATTAGATTCGTACCATGATGTTCGGCGATGAAATCTCGAATTTCTTTTGGGAGTTTATATTTTTGGGCAATTTCTAAGCCTTTTTTTACATGATTCATGAGTATCAGAGTACTCATGGTAGGTGATAATTTTTCATGAGGATTTTTCATTTTCATCTGGTTTTCAATGAAATATTCACGCTTTTCTATTTTCCCGACATCATGATAGTAAGCACCAACACGAGCTAACAAAGCATTCGCACCGATAGACTCAGCAGCAGCTTCTGCCAAATTTCCAACCATCAGACTGTGGTGATAAGTTCCCGGTGCCTCGATTGCTAATTTTCTGAGAAGTGGGTTATTTAAATCCGACAACTCTAATAGCCTCATATCACTTGCGATATCAAAAAAATATTCGAAAATCACCTGTAAACCATAGACTAATATTGGTGAGATAAATCCATTACTAATCCCGTAAATCCAGTAAGTAACGATCGTTTTAAAAGGTGTATAGCGCAATATTTCCATTATAGTTATTGATACTAAATAGGCACCAATAATCAATAAAATCGAATTTCCAAGCCAGCTTCTTGTTCTAATGCGTCTAACAGATAAAACTGCAATTGTACCAGTGAAAATTGAAACTACAGAAATATTGAATTCATTTCCTTGTAAACAACCGATTAATATGCTTAAAACTATCGTTCCAATAAAACCAACACGTGTGTCAAAAAATATTGTTAGTAACATAGAGCCGATGGTAACAGGAATTAGATATGGTGAAAGTTCAAAACGATTGATATTATAAGCCAGGAAAGTAACCAGTACAAAAACACTTGCTATGAGTAAAACACGTTTTTGATCTTTTAAAATGCCTGCCCTACTTTTACTAAGAGCAAGAAAAATGATAAAAATGGTAACGACCAGACCAATCATTAAGAACTTGCCCAGGAATAATCGAATTATTGTTAATAATATACTCTTATCTGCTTCCCGTTCTGCCAATTCAGTTGCAAGAGAATTAAGTTTAGCAATATGTTCCTTGGTGACTCTTTCATTCCGATCGATAATTCTTTCGTTTTCAAAGACAGTGCCTTTAGCTAATGGTACATTATTTCTTGCCTGAATGATCCGACTTTCTGTTTCTTCGGCATTATAAATAATATTAGGTTTCAAAAATGGTATTAATATTTGATAACCAACTCTGGTTTTAGGATTATCCTCTCCAAATCTATTTTTTAGCTCCTCAAATGTCACTCTTTTGACTTCTTCCATATCATAAAGTGATTGGAGGTCTTCAATAAATTCTTCGTTGTCATATCCGATAGAAATTTTGTTATCAACTTTCTTTACATCTTGTTTTTTTTGATCCAAAATTCCCAGAGAATAGAGATCTTTACCTAACTTAATCAGTTGGTTTTTAAATGAAAAAATAGTTTCATGATCTGATTTGATTAGAAATTGCAATAGATTCTCATCAGAATATTCAATGTTATTTTTTTGCAGCAATTGTGTTAATTCTTTATTCTGAAAAGAACTATTCAAAGCTTTTTCCCGAATATTTTTCAGAGAGTCAAAAAAAACATTTATTAAAGTCAATTGACGATCAGCCAATGTATGATCTTTTACAAAAACAGGCAACGCCTCAGCTTCAGCTCGCTGTTGATCCCTTTTAATTTCTTCATCCGTCTTATTTATCGCAAAAGTAAAAGGTGCAATTATTTCTTCTCCAACATAAACCTCATTTTCCTTTACAGAATATTTATATGATTTTCCTCTCGGCAACATCAAGGAAATGAAAAACATCACCACAATAACGATAGCCATCGACCAAACATATTGATCGATAAATGACTTTTTATTTCCATTATTTCCTTTAGATTTCTTTTTATTGGCTTTCTGTCTAAATAAATCCTGAACCTTTTTCCAAAAATTATTCACTCGCATCCTCCAAATTTCAATAACTTTTATTGCCCGTTATGATCATTATCATATTTTTCATATGCCTTAATAATCTCTCTCACTAATCGATGTCTAACAACGTCGCGATCCGATAAATAAACATAATCAATTCCTTCGATTCCTGTCAATATCTTTTGTATCTGAACTAAACCCGATTGTTTTTTATTGGGAAGATCAATTTGAGTAATATCTCCAGTTATAATAGCTTTCGAATTTATTCCCAGTCGAGTAAGAAACATTTTCATTTGATTGGGGTAACTATTCTGAGCCTCATCCAGTATAACAAATGCATTATTTAAGGTGCGTCCTCGCATATAAGCTAAAGGAACTATTTCGATCGTTTCGTTTTCCATATATTTTTTTAATTTTGTCGGAATTACCATATCAAATAATGCGTCGTATAATGGTTTTAAATAGGGATCGACCTTTTCCCTCAAATCGCCGGGCAAAAATCCTAAACTCTCGCCAGCTTCGACCGCTGGTCGTGCAAGGACTAATTTATCGACGATCTTATCCCTCAAATGAGCTAAAGCAATAGCAACCGCCATATATGTTTTTCCAGTACCAGCAGGTCCAATAACAAAAACAATATCATTATGCTGTGCAGACAGATAATATCTTTTTTGTCCTTCAGTTTTAGGCTTAACATAGCCGTCTTTAGTGTAAATAATTACCTTGGACAAATCATGGGACTGACTGTTTGAAATCTTATCTGTTTTGATGACTTCCAGGACTGTGGTCAAATCATTTTCCGTGATTTGATTGTCCCCTCTCTCTACCATTTTGATTAGTTCAGCTAATAGCCGTTCTATTTGCTGGATTTCTTCTTGCTTTCCGATCAAAGTTATATCGCTTCCACGAGCAATAATTTTTGATGTAAAATTGCGCTCGAGTATTCTCAAATTTTGATCATTAAGACCAAATAATTTTAACTGGTCTATACCACGTATAGATATTTTTTTCTGAACCTCGTTAATCATCATATCGTATTTTTGACTTTAAAAATAAATAGAAAAAGCTCTTAGGTTATGGCTGTTGCCAACAACCAAGAGCTTTTTCTCTGCTTTACAAAGCTAAAAAACCTTCAACAATTATCTTAAATAAAAGAAGTAATATCAATGAAGCTGATCTGCCAATTTTATTTATCGGGAAGAATTAATACTTGATGAGGATAAATCATGTTTTGGTCTTGAATAACCGTATTGTTCGCCTCCAAGATCTTCGTCCACTTAGTGGGATCCCCATAAATTTCAGCCTTCCCGGCAATTTTTGCCAACCAATCGCCCTTTACGACGATATATTCATTGGCTGCTGCACTTCGTTGAATTTTAAAAACTTGATCTGCATAAATTAAATCGGGATCTTTAATTTGATCACGATTGTAAGTATAAACACGCATCCACTGATAAGGATCATCGTAGATGTCTGGTTTGCCCGCTATTTTCCACAGGTAATCACCTCTTACCACTGTGTATTCATCGTAAACAGCCGCTGGTAAACTAGCTCTTAACTGAGCAATCTTTCCCTCGATTGTTGCCAATCTATCTTGCATTTCACTTAATAAAGCGATTTTATTTTCTTTAAACCCATTAAGCTGTTCTTCGAGTTGATCGATTTCAGCTCTTCTTTTAAATAACTCTTCAGGTGAAAGATTTGCCAGACCATCGACCTCGTTTTCAAGGTTGTTTAAGGATGAACGGTATTCGTTAACACCAGCTTCATCAGTACCTAATAGCGCGTAGATTTCTTGCCATTCATTGGCAATTTCATCATCAACTTGAGCGAGTTGATTTTTTAACGCTTCAATTTCAGCGTCAGTTGTTGCTATTTCCGCTTTTGCATCTGCTTCTCTTTTTTGATATTCTGCCATTTTGGCGTTATACTCTTCCATTGTCATTTTTTCTTGAGCAAAAGAAGAAAATGAGAATAACAGAGTTAAGCAAAGAACCAGAGCGAAAGCGGCTGCGATTTTCATAATATTTTTCATTGTAAGATTTCCTCCAAAATATTTAATTATGAATAGTAAAAATTACATTTCGCCTAACCTGTTTTGTACCGCTTGTTTTTCGCTCTTAGCATCTTCTAATTTTTGTTTCTTTTCAGCCAATTCTCTTTCTAGATCGGCTTTCTCTTGTTGCTTTTTAGCTAATAGTTCCTCTGCAGCAATAGCTGCTTTCCTCTGTTCTTCTAATGCTTGAAGTTGCTCTTCATTTGGATGTTTTGTACAACCACCCATGGAGATTAAGAGAATCAGACATACTACCGAGACAATTACGAAAATCGTCTTCGACATTTTTCGCATTAAGATTACACCTCCTTCCGTAAATTGAATTTAACTTTTTCAAACAACCATTTTATATAACAATATAACCCCTCTCCCTCCAATTCAACTTTTTAAGGCACAAACTATAAAAAAGATGAATGATTAATTTAATTTTAATTGATTTAACCTTATAAGTCGACTAATAATAACAAAAAAAAATTTAATTGTCAAGAGAAAAATGTATTTCTACGCTTTTTTTTTGAAATTGTTGGGTTTTTATTTATCAATTTTTAGACCTAATTCCTTGAGCTGATTTTCGTCTACTTCTGCTGGTGAATTATCCATCAATGAAAGAGCACTCGTTGTTTTAGGAAATGCGATTATATCTCGAATTGATTTTTTCCCGGCTAAAATCATTACTAATCTGTCAAACCCGAAAGCAATTCCACCATGCGGTGGTGCGCCGTACTGCAATGCTTCTAACAAAAAGCCAAATTTTTCCTTTGCCTCGTGTTCATCAATTTTTAACAGAGAAAATACCTTCATCTGGGATTCGTATTGATGATTCCGAATACTTCCCCCGGCAATCTCATAACCGTTTAATACAAGATCATAAGCTCTTGCTCTTAATCGTGAGGGATCAGATTTGAACCAGCCAAAATCTTCCTCTTTTGGCGATGTAAAGGGATGATGCATTGCTACATAGCGTGCACTTTCCTCATCATATTCTAAAAGGGGAAAATCAGTTACCCAAACAGGAGAATAAATGTTTTTAGCTATCAATCCTTCATCCGATGCTAATTTCAATCTCAAACGACCCAATAAATTTAATGTTCTGTCACTTTCTCCAGCTATTAAAATTAGTAAATCTTCTTCTTCGCCATTCATCACCTTGTTAATCTGTTTAACCATCTCGTGTGACAGAAATTTTCTTATGGATGAGTCCCAATCATTTGATTTTACTTTAGCGGTTATAATGCCTTTACCGCCAGTCTCAACAATGAATTGATTCATATTATCTACTTGCTTTCTCGAATACCGTGCACCGCCCTTAAGGTTGATTCCAGCAACCAGACCACCATTTTTTACTGTTTGCGAAAACACTTTAAATTCTGAATCAACAACAAGAGTGCTTATATCATGAATTTCCAGACCGAATCTTAAATCTGGTTTGTCTGTGCCATATTTTGACATAGCTGCATCATAAGACATAATCGGAAAAGGAGAGGGCAATGCTATCTGGAATAACTGCTGAAATATATGTCTCATTAATCCTTCTACGATTTCAAACACATCCTGTTCATCAACAAAAGACATTTCTATATCGATCTGGGTGAACTCAGGTTGTCGTTCGGATCGAAAATCTTCATCTCTAAAACATTTTACAATTTGAAAATATCTATCATAACCAGCGACCATTAAAATCTGCTTGTATGTCTGGGGTGACTGAGGAAGAGCATAAAATTTCCCCTTGTGAAGACGACTGGGAACAAGGTAATCCCGGGCGCCTTCAGGAGTACTCCGCATTAAAAAAGGTGTTTCAATTTCAATAAAATTCTGAGAATCAAGATAATTTCGTACCAGTTGGGCTACTCGATGCCTGATTATCATGCTCCGCTGCATTTCAGGCCGACGTAAATCGAGATACCGATACTTAAACCTGAGTGCTTCGGAAGCATCCACTTGATCCACTATGGGGAAAGGTGTCGTTTTCGATACATTTAAGATTTCACAATTCTGTGCAACAACTTCAATCTCACCGGTTGATAAATTCTTATTGATCATTCCCTCGGGTCTCAATCTGACTGTACCAGAAACACTGATTACATATTCTGGTTTTAGTTCCCTTGCTTGTCGATATATAGATTCGTTTTCTGAGGGATCAAAAACAACCTGCGTCTTACCATGAACATCTCGCAAGTCAATAAATATCAGGCTGCCATGATCTCTTCTGCTATCCATCCATCCTTGTAAAGTTACCATTTGCTTTTTATGATTCCGATTTAATTCGCCGCAGGTGTGCGTTCGTTTTTCTTTCAAGTTCTTCTCCTATAAAGGTTTCAAATATATTCAGAATATTGCAAATTAAAGCATTACAATTTAATTAAAATTATCTCAAAAATCAACAGGAAATTGCCTGATCTTTATTCTGAACAGCTAAAATAAAAAAGTCGCCAGTTCGTTCACTGACGACTATTTAGTCCTGTTAAACAAATTAGTAAAATTTTGTTATGGTTGGTCTAAGTAAATATAAGCCAGGTTTCTCCGAGAAACCTGGCTTGTTGTTAACTTGTTTACCTCATATTGTTAAACAGATATCTTTTTAATACCCAAATGTATAAACCTGTCTAAAGGTCGCATCTCCTTTGGAAGGATTAATCGGCCCAAAATCATCCCATCGCCGAATTCGACTGATGATGCATCGTTCAACGCTGGGATTATTTAAAGTTGATGAAATCAGTTTTACCTCCTTTATTTTTCCCTCTGGCGTTATTGTAAATCGTACAACTATTTTCCCTCGTAAATCTGGGTTTTGTTTTAATTCCCTTTGATAACAATATTGAATAGATGAATTGTGACGGTTAATTACTTCGGAAACTTTATCTGGATCCCTGCTTTCAGATTTAATACCTCGTTCATCCGCAACGCTGGATACTTTTTCAACAACGATAGTTCCTTTTCGCTCAATATTTGATGCGGTTGCCTGTTCTTTTCCAGCAATTAAATCATCAATCCCGCCGCTAGTAGTCGATCTTGTTTCTTTATGACTGCGTTGTTCTCCTTCCGAGCCTGTACCTGAACCAGTTCCAGAGGATTGGTTTCCGGTGCTTTTAATGCCATCTAAATTGCCCAATACTTTATCAAGATCACCCTGGTTTTCAGCAGCATTGCCTAATACATCATTAATACTCTCCCCTTTAGCATTATTTCCTGAACCAGTTAGTAATCCTAATAAGCCTTTGGAGCTTACCTCCTTAGAAATCTGTTCTTGTGAAGATCGTCTTTTTTCTGCACCAGATGCATAGTCTCCTTTTCGTGAAGTAACTGTTGCTAATTCTCCCCCACTTGCAGTTCCTGACTTTAATCCACTTTTTCCGGTACCTTCATCCATCTTATTGCTAACGCTAATATCCCCTACCTCAACTGCCTCTTCTTCCTCATCAGGAAAAATTTCAGTTTCACCAATTTGTTCAACTATTTTTTGTGACAACACAAACGTTGCAAATTGTTTTTGAATTCGATCTATTTCCGACCGATTTATTGATGTGTCAGGTGGATTAATCGTAAAGTATAAGGCAGTGGAAAAGTGAACGAAAAATGATAACAACCATATCATGGCAAAACGTTTGTCAACCATGTCAAGCAGACTACGCTGATACTCCTTCGGAAAATACACATGCGAATATTCAGCCTTTAATTCATCATGAGCATCTGAAGAATTGTCCATGTAATGATCCTTCGAAGGGCTTATACCTTTGTTGTTCACATTGCCCCCTATGTTTTGATTATATAATTGATTTAACTATTCTTCTTTTCGATACACCACCAATCTCATATTTGGATAATCTGACTTCCCACAGGTTGCCATTACCTTGACCAACAAATTATATGAGATATCCTTATCGCCCTGAATTGTAACTTTGCCCGAAAATTTTGTTCCGTATAATTCTTCCATTCTCTTGGCTTCTCGAGCGTAAACTTCTAACTTATTTTTCAGAGATTCAATAATTAGTCTTTTCTGTGACATAATGTTACTAACTTTTTCTATTGGTTCATGGTTTACCATAACCCATTCTTTAGAAATAACTAAATCCAATGCAACTTCAGGGGATTGTTCTATTGTCGATGATGGTAATGTTAAATATTCTGATGGTTGAATCAACATCCCTTCTGTGGAATAGGTCTTCAACAAAAACACCAAAATAATTGTGAACATGTCCATCATGGAGGTCAAATTTACCCTTACCTTTCCAGGATTTGTATCATGTTTTTTGATTCGAGAAGGTATAAATGCCATTATCTTCTCCAAATTTTTTGATTAACTAAAGTTTAATAAATAATTTTCCAGCATTTTTAAATATTGAAATTAAGGGAGTGAGATTAAATAACTTTTCCCTTTGTATTTTGAGATCTTGAAAAAACAAAGATTTTTACAACTATATTGTGTAATTTATTTTATCTCATTCCCTAAAGGACGCCAGCAGCCAGAGAAACCTCAGGAAATAATGTATAAATTTTCTCTTCTAGCGAAATAGAACGGGCAGCATCTAACGTATCAATCAGTAATTGGTATTTGATTTCAGGCTCAGCCTGTATCACAATTTTTTCAGTATCTGAAAAATTACCCGCTGCTTTTCTTTTTATCTCATACAATTTTTTGGATAGTTCGTCAAAATTATATTCTCCATTGTCATTTATTGGAATTGTAGGTCCTTCGCCATTCACATTTTTTAAGATTGCTAAGGAACTTGAGATAAAAAATCCTTGATCAGTAATCGTCACAGCCAGATCAAGTTTCTTTTCTGTTTCCTTGGGAGCCTCTAATTGGCTAACAGAAGTGCCAACCGCCGGGGGTAAATTTAACTCAATAACTCCAATTTTTATATACTGAGCTGATGAAAGCAATAGCGGGATTAACACGACCATCAGATTCATGACCGGGGTCATGTTAATCTCGACTTCTTCAGCACTTCGGCTGCTACGAAATGATGGTCTATATGCCATAATTATTGATTCCCTGTAATTAAGTTAATTAATTTGACAGTATGTTCGTCGATCTCATCAATAATTTTTACGGTCTTGTTATGTAAAAAGGTATAAATTAAAATTGATGGAACAGCAATGCTTAATCCGGTTAAAGTAGTATTCATGGCCACTGAAATTCCAGCAGCTAACATTCGAGATTTTTCTGTTGCATCGATTCCGGGCGCTGATACAGATTTAAATGCCCCGATGAGTCCATATATGGTTCCCATAAGCCCCACCAATGTTGCTACATTAGCGATCATTGCTAAGTAGCCAGTTCTCTCCTGGAGTTTAGGAATAACCTCTAATGTACCCTCGTCAACCGAATTTTGTATTGAGCGGAAGTCAATGGTATCACTCTCACTCACCTTTCGCAATCCTGCCATTACAACCTGAGCAAGGGCTTTATTTCGAGCAGAATTGCATAGTGATAATGCTTTTTTATAATCGCCTGCTTTGACAAGCTTTCGAATCTCTGCCATGAACTTTGTGGCGTTAATATTCGATCTCACCATAACATAGTAAGCGCGTTCAATAGCAATGGCAACCATAAAAATAGCAGCCACTAATAAAACCCACATAAATGCCCACCCCATTGATGTTGTACTAAAATTTTTCAGAACATCAGCCATCAGACTACCTCCATCGTTGATTATGAATTTTTTATCATTAGCTTCTTAATTAATGTCTGTCTGAAAAGAACTGTTTTACATAACGCAACCATCTTGCTTGTCTTGAAAATTATGAACTCATCTCACAAGCTGTAAGCTTATATTTCGATTTCTAGCCAAACACGAATTACTATAATCGAATCTTCCATAAATAACAGCTATAACAAGTTACTTTTTCTCAAACTCTTTCTTTTTTCTAAGAAGTAATTGCTTATAGCTTTCAATCTTTTGGGGCACGAATAACCGATTATCCAAAATCATCGACTTTTGCGGTACTGCCTTCAGTTCACTTTCAAATGAACGATTAATAAATTGAATTTCTCCAAATTCAGGTTCTACTCTTTTGGGCAGAATTGCTACTCGAGGCTTTTCGACAATTGCTTCAATATTAATCTCGGATAATACAATCTCCCCTTCAATATTTTGTCCTTCATTAAGTTCATTGTTTTTATTTAAACTATCGGCTTTAATGACGGTAGCAGTCGTATCAGGTTGTTGTTTAGTTGACTGGGTTACTCCAGTTTCAAAACACCCAAAAACAATGACTAGTGAAACTATCAGGATAACAAATATGTTTATTGACCAATACATTTTTAATACCACCTTTTAATGAAGTAAAATATATTTATCCATCATAAGATTTTTTCTGATCTTATCACTACTGATTTGTAATTCAATTTGCTGTTTTTTATCTTCCCATCCGGGAAGTGATTTAATAGTAAGAATGGCTATCAATCCTCCACCAGTAGCATCGTTATCGATACCTTCTATGCCAATAACATTATCGCCTTCGATAAGATTATCACTCAATTGATGATAATGTTCCTGGTGCCAGATTGAGTCATTACTCGTATATGTAGCTATATATTCACCGTTCAGAAATAAATTATACGAATCATCAATTGTTAACTTTATATCTGCGGAAACTGGCAAACCAACAATTGAAAAGCTTTTCCTGAAATAAACATGTTTACTTTTTACTGTTTTCAGTTGGGGCTTTTTTGTGATTCTAAAAGAACTATCAATCGACATAAAAGTAGAATCATACAACAATGAATCAGGGATAACTCTGGCACGATTAAGAGAATCTGAAATGATAGCCACGTCACTTAATTTATTTACAAAAGTTGTATCATTTATAAAACCGATGGTGTCAACAACATTTAGCCATATAGGAACCAGATTTCCTTTTGAAGTCGAATTATTTTCATTGATATAATGAGCATGATCCCATTGGGAACTGCTAAAATTTAATTCAATCCATCCTTCGAAATACCTGTCACTTGCCAGCCAGGAATCGTCAGAAACTATCTGTTTTGTTTCTGGTTTAAGATCAAGCACGGAACAATACTGTTCAGGATTTGCCTTCACCAACGCCAATAAAATTTTGGGAACCCATTGGTTAGAAATTTCCATCTCCTGCGTAATCTGGTGCCCTAATCCCAATATCTCTTCCAGGCTTTCTTTTAATGAAAAATAATTGTCTTCAAACGTAAACAATGCTTCTTCATATTCGATTTTGTCTGTCTGTTTAAACAGCTTTTCATATCGTTTTCTGTTGGAATTTGCCGTGTCAACAAGGGCTTCACATGATTGCGCAATGAAAAAAATATCTTTTAACATTTTTTCTTTTGTCTCAGCAACATTGGGATCGCTTATATTTTCTTCAACCGCCTTTTCCAGTGTTTTTTTATAAATATCGACCGCAACCTTTGCTAACACTTTGTTGAAATCAATCAGGTTAGCCATCTGATCCGATAAATTAATAGCGTCCCTTTCATCTGGTGTACTCCCATTTTGCTCAATAATTTTTTTATAATTTTCAACATTTGCTTTGTAAAGCTCCAATGATTTATGGGCCAAATTATTGTATTCAGAAGCTACTAAATTATTAGTCGATAAGATCTTTTGTCGAGAAAGCTTTACCCATTGATTTTCAAGTCCCAATTTCCAGGCTTCTCTTACATTCCTGACATGAGCATCACTAATTTCTTGAATCAATGGCGAAATTGCTTTTCCAAGAATTTGTCTTCGATATTCCAATTCGGCGATATTATTCAATCCATCTGGAATTGGTGCTTTCAAAAATGAATTCACAGTTGAAAAATTTAGCTCAGCAATGTCATAGATAACTTCAGAAATCTTTTCCTTGCACTGATCGATCCATTTATGCGCCACTCGAAGCGTGCTATCATCTCTGATAATTTTGGTCAGTTCCGATGGTGTTAGGGTAGAATCTGAAGTTAATAATGAATTTTCATATTCATGAGCTAATCGAGTTAATACCTTTACAGCTTGTTTATATGAATCCTCTGCCTTTCCATAGAGCTCGGAGGCAGTCTCGTTAATTTCTTTTTGGGTAATAATGCGTCTTGTTTCTTCTAAGGAGGGGATTTCCTGTCTTGCCCAGGTCGTAGCGAAATTTTCATACGATTGTCCAATTTTATAAGTCGCCTCATATAGCCGAAGTGTACCGAATGATGCGACTTGCGTGAATCCATCTACGAGTTCAATTAATAATTTCCGTTTTATTTTTTTGTCCTGTTCCAATTTTGTTTTGGGTAATTTAAACTCAATCTCAGCATAGTCGTCATATTTCAGATTTGTCAACTGGAACAATGCTTCAGCAGCAAAATAATCATTATACTCTAAATTTTTCTTGTGAAATTCCTCATTTTTCTCAATAGCCTTTCGATATTCAGCAACTGCCATGGATCTCTCATTTTTATTTCGATAATATTCTCCTCGATGAAAAAATGTTTCTATCACTCGTGGTGAGTTTGGGTAGCGGTTCGCATAATCACCATAAATTTCATTTGCCTGTTCTAAGTTATCTAATTTAAGATAGTAAGTGGCTATATCATAAAATAAGTCATCAGCGTCCTCTGAATTTGGGTATTTATTCACAAAAGATTTATTGATACGAATCGCATCTTCCCACTCTTCAGCTTTCACAAAATAGTAACTTGAATTAAATAACGCATCATGTGCCTGGGCTGAATCTTTTGTAACAGAGGCTAACCGTTCATAAGTTAGGGCAGCATTTTTCAACTCCCCCAGTTCTCCATAGTCATAAGCTAAATTGTTCATTGCACCTAATAAATACTTTGAATCGGAGCGTACCTCAATCAAATAGGAATAGGTCTCAACAGCTCTACTATATTCCCTGGCTTTATCATACTCCAAAGCAGCGTTAAAGAGACTGAGATCAGCGAACTCAGCATTGGGAACTTCTTTTACAACTCGCAGGTATTCATTTCCTGCCTGAAGATGATCTGCCGAATCTGCATAGACTTCAGCAGAGAGGAAAATTGATTCTGCCAGTCTTCTCCTCGCCTTCTTTTCCAACTCAGGAGAGATACCAGGGGAATTTTTCAATCTCCGTGCCACAATCTCTGCACTCTTGAAGTCACCTTTTCCAAAATAGCTTTCCAAAATTGTATATTTCACATTATTAATTTCTTTGATTTCAGGGAAATGCTTTACAAACGTATTAAAATAGCGAAGTGCTTCTCTAAATTGATTGTTGTTATAATAGAGGGCGCCCGCATTGGCTAAAATTTTTGCGGTTTCTGGTTCATGCGGAAATAATTTAATATAATTATTATAAGCTCTAATAAGTTTTTTTTCATTGTCCGTTAAATCTAAACTTCTATAATTGAGCACCTTGTTCAATCTACTCACAGAATCTGGGGCGGATTCTGTTGTTACAGTAATGGATTTTTTGGTCGTATCTAATTCTACAGCGTCCTTTGCCAGCGCAATTGCATTTTCGGCTGCATATTTTTGGTATTTGCTGTTCCAATATAAATCGCTGATTTTCATGTATTCATCAAATGCAAAATTGATCTGGTTTAACTTGGTATCCATTGTAAGTGCCATATTCCAGTGGATCAGGGGAGCACTACTATCTGAAACAAAAGTCGTTAAATACTTCCGACTATCATTTACAACTTGAAAATACAGATCGTAATCTCCAGCCGCTTCTGCCCGTTGAAAAAGCAGATTGATATTATCTCTCAGCGCCCGTTCAGTAATCTGGTATACTTTTGCCCTTAATTTCTCATCCTCATGTTTTTGCCACCAGGAACTTCCCGGTTTATACTCATTGAACAGCTTATCCCTTGATACATACGCCATCATATCATTCTTATTATAACGGTAGCAAGTCACTATTTTTTCCAGAATTTCTGGTGATTGGTCGGCATCTGGATACATTTTTAAAAGTGTTTGGTAGGCTTCAATAGCCTGGTCGTAATGCTCCTTCTCATACATATAGACATCACCAATTTTTTTCAAAATTTCGATGCCATATTCTCTTCCACCAATGCGATTTAAATATTCGACAGCTTTGTCAGTACCACCATAGTCAAGAAAACTGATCCCGATGTACTCAAGCGATTCTTCGCGTAATGCTGGATTGGAAAATCTCTGCGTGGGGTCTATTTTTTTGGCGCGTTCAATATCATCGGCAAGAAGTGTGAAATAGGACACCGCTTCAGGATAGTTGCTCAATCGATAATAACTCCATCCCAGGCGGTAGAGAGCCTCATCAAATTTCGGACTATCTTTGTATTCAAGAATCCTTTTGTAATATTCAACTGCCTTATTAATGTCATTTTGCGGGGGATTGAAATAATACTCGGCAATTCTCATCAATGCTTCAGGTACATAACGACTGTCAGCAAAATCATTAATTATGGAATTATAAATTTGTAGGGCAAGTTCAATTTTGCCCATCTCTTCAAAAATAAATCCCTTATTATACAATGCATCATCAACCAGTTCACTATGTGGAAATTCATCGATAATTCGTTGATATAATTGTAACGGTTTGGAATAATCTTTATCAGGTTCTTCGAGAGTCGTATCAACGCCTGAGCTTTCAAATTGCTCAAGTTGCCAATCATATTCTTCCATTTTTTGGAGATATACATCTTCTGCGACTTCATAATACAGTTCTGCCAGCCGTATTATTACTTTATCCAATACCTTGCTGTCTGGATTATTGGTTAAAAATTTTTCTGCATTTCGAATGCCTTTTTCTCGAAGTTTTATTTTTTCCTCTTTAAGCTCCTCGATTTCTTGCTCATAATATTCCCTGTATCTTAAGATATCGTCTATCGAATATGTATCTAATAATGAATCAACCTTAACTTTTCTACTACCCTCAGTATCAGGCTGTTGTTGTGTAAAACCTATCTGATAGAATATAACAACAATAAATGTGATGCCTATACTCGTTATTTTTTTCATAGCCCTTCCCTAGCAGGTAAATAGTCCTGATCTATAATTTCTTCCCACTTTTCTGATTGATCAACCAGTTCAGATCATCAATCTTCTCAATTTCTTCCGTCTCTATTTCTCTTGTTTTCGTTTCAAAGTAGATTTCCTGAAAATATTTCTCCCTTTCTAATTTTTCCAATCTTATCTTTTCGGTTTCCATTTCTGATTGGATTTTTCTTACTTCGTTATCAAACCGTCGGATGCGATTCTCTAATTGCTGTTTTTTTTGTTCCAGCACTTCAGCAATATTGATCAGATTCTTGGAGTAACTACCAATTTTTTCGATTCTTTCGCGATATGAAACAAAATTTATATCGCTCATTCCAACACCGGAGAAATCTGCCCATTGTTCGGTTTCAGTTTTAACGTCTTCAACTTCATGTTTTGAAAGCCAAACCTGAAATTGATTGAGTTGATTATTCAACTCTTTTAAATCTTCTTCAATAATTTCTAAATCAATTATAGCATCCATTCTGGTTTGTTCATCACTAAGTGAGATTAATTCGGCAACCATTTCCAAATCTTTTTGGACACGCTGTTTTTCAAAAATCAACTCTCCAACCAGCTTATTAACGATGCCGCGACGATAGATCAGGCTCCCTTCTTTTGTCGCTAAAGGATAATCAACAAAATAACTCATTCCAGTTGTGGTATGCTCTAATTGATACTTTTCCAAAACAGAAACCAGTCGATTCCGCTGCGTTGTGGCATCAGCGAGTAACTCTTTGTTTCCCTGTTCTTCGGCAAACTTTATAATTTCATCGAACTCCTCAATTTGACGGATAAGCACTTTTCGTTCATCGTTGTATTCTTCCAACAAACGACTGCTCACTGTACCTCGATAACGAAAAGCCTTTAATGCATCATTAATTAAATCTCGTATTTTAACCACTTGTGGATATAAGTCCTTATCCTGACGTTCCAAAATCGTTGCTTCCAACTGTTCCAATTCATCTAATTGCTTTAATATTCTTTCTCTTTCATCATTATACTCATGAACTTTGCCAAGAACATGCTTCGCATTCGCTACATACTGAAAATCTTTTAATGCTTCATCAGTTCGATTTTGAATTCTTTTACAGTGAGCCGATACAACTAACGCCTCATAACTATAATTTGAAACCAAATAATTATTACAAATTAAATCAACATTATTAATCGCATCATGATATTTACCTTGCTTTAGATTTGCCCACGCCTGACCCAATAAGCTTGAATCATAACCATCATATCCTTTTGAAACTTGATCAAAATAAAAAATTGCCCGGTCATACTCTCCTTTTTGGTAATGAAGATAACCTAATTTTAACAACGACTCATTTTTGATTATTGCAAAATTCAAATCCGTCCAGGGATAATTTTTTTGATCGATTAATTGTTCAAATATTTTTTGAGCTCTGGTATACTTTTCTAAGTTGATAAGAACAATTCCAAGCAAATATTGGGCTGGTACATAATATTTTGAATTCTCTTTTATAGTTTCAAGTACATTTTGCGCATCAAGATATTGGTTTTGTCTGCTATGAAGGTATCCAGCAAGATAATATGCTTTATTTAAATCCTCTACATTAATGTCCTGGATTTGCTTAACCTTATCAAAATACTTGAAAAATTCTGTAAACCAACCATACGTATAATTAATAATCATTAAGCGCAAATAACTCTGTCCCAAAAATTGAGAATCTGGATATTGATTGATAATTTGGAGATATCCTTCTTGGGCAGAATCATAATAATAATTGGCAAAATTAGCTTCACTTTCATAAAAAATCACACCATCAAGATTGGCATAATATTCTTTATATGCGCTATAAATTTGATCAAATTGCATTTCTGCGATCTCATATTGTTGATTGGCATAATTCAGCAAAGCGTTGGTGACTTCTCGTTCCAACATTCGATTCCGCTCTTCAGAGTTGCTGCTTTTAATGAGGTTATCCCTAATAATTCTATATTTAGTATATATCGTTTGATATTCGGAAATCCGCTCTGCTTTCCATGTTCTGAAATAATCTGAGACAGTTGTTCCGGTAAAATTTTCATTCTCCATATATCCAAATAACTGAAGAATTCTATTGTCAAGATTTGAAATTATGCCATTGCGGACTTCATTAATATCTAAATTTAGGGTCGTATCCGAACTGGTCTGTTCGGACAATAAATCAATCTGTTTTAAAATTTCAACAATTGAAACAGCCTCTTCAATATAACTTTCAACCACCTTATCGGGGTCAGTGCTGGCGATTCTGCTTTCTTCGAGAATTTTGATAACTCGCTGCTTTTGCTGATCGAGTTGATGAACAATCTCCATATCTCCATAAGAATTTGCTCTCTTTTGAAATAGATCGATCTCATCATAGATGCGTAAAATTCGATTCATTTCATCTGAATAGTCTTCGATCATCTTTGCAGCTTGTTGCTTGGTAGCCAACTTTCCAGCTAACTTTTGTTCATCTAATGTCTTTTTTAAGTGAAGTTTTAGTTCTTCAACTTCCTCTAATAACTTTAAATCATCAATTCTTTGAATTGTTAATTCCAGCTTTTCTAAATCATTTATTATTTGTTTAATCGAATAAATTTCTTGTTCATATTGTTGCAAAATGCTTTCACTTTCACCATAAATCTTGTCAAATCCTGCATCGTCTGTAGTGATTCCTGATTTACCCCGGGCTTTAATCTCACCAGTAATAGTATGAATCATATCAATTAACATTTGTTCTTTTAGGGACATTTTTTTCAAGAAATTTTTAGTCTTCAAATCAAGATAAAATTTTAGCCGGGTTTCATAATCAATATAAATATCTTCATCTTTGTCGATCTTTTTACTTTTGGCGGTTAAACTTGCTACTTCAAATACTAACACACAGGCTAAGAATATTAGTAGTTTTAATATAAAAATATTTTTTATGTTTTTCATGATGAGTTTTTCATCCCCAGGTTTAATGGTTTTATGCCAAAAACATCATTATGGATTTATTCACTTTCTAATAATATAACATTTTTTCGATTTAGTCAACAAAAGTTTTTTTAAATTTTTGTAATAGCAGTAACAACAATAATATATTATATAATTAGAGGAATTTAATAAAATTATAAATAATGAAATAATCTTTATATCGGTTTGGTAGATTCCATTCTGATCTTTATTCAAATTATAATGAAACTTATTTAATTGAATATCAATGCAATGAGGTTTGTTAACTTATGATGGATATTTCGATATTTCTAACCTATTTAATAAATAATACCTTTTGTAGGGACAAATAGCGGAAAATTAAAAAACAACTTTTTGTTATAAAGGTTGTAAAGTAGATTTTAGTGAGATAATTTAAGTATCAAAAACCCTCTCGAGATTTCATAAAACAACGGAAGCAAAACAAACAATTGGCTTAAAAGAGTCAACTTTAATTTCCAATAAATTCACAAGAGGGTTTTATTTAAACAAAAAATAAGGTCTATTTTTCATAAAAATTAAAACTTATAAATAATTTGTAATTTTTAAGTTACTATTTTGAATCCGCCTTATTTTGTATATTTTTAAAATTCGATTTTGCTGAAGAACCCTCTAATTTGGGTTCAAACGGCAGCTTTCCATCTTTCTGCATCGAACACCGCCCATCAAAAACAGCCCCATCATCTATTACTAAGCGAGCTGTTTTCATCTCGCCCTGGAATAAAGCTTTAGCTTCTAATACAACTTTACCAGTCGCACTGATTTTACCTCGAACACGACCACCGATAATTGCATTTTTTGCAATAATTTCCCCTTCTATTTCCCCCTCTTTTCCAATTACCAAAGAATCAGTTGTCGTTACATGACCTTTAATTCTTCCATCTACTCTAATGCTGTTTTCCACCTTTAACGTACCTTCTAAAGATGATCCTTTCCCAACAATTGTATTTAGATCACCTGATCTTGCCACAGCGTTTTCATCTTTTTTTCCTAACATACTTCTCCTTTTCCAATTGTACCGTTTAAATCTTGATTATTTTTTATTCTGAAATGCTAATAGATATTCCTTAGGATTGACAGGTATACCATCTTTCCAAATTTCAAAATGAAGATGAGGTGCTGTACTTCTTCCAGAGTTTCCAACCAATGCGATTGTTTCGCCCTTTTTGACAAAACTATTCTCTTTTTTCAATAAAAGATGATTATGACCATAATAGGTTATAAAACCGTTAAAATGATAAATAATAATTAAATTACCTAAATCTTCAGTCCAATTAGCGAAAAGCACCACGCCATCGGCTGCTGCATGAACCGTAGAACCGAGACTTGCTGCGATGTCAATTCCCAGGTGATTTGGCAAAAACCAATCTCCCTTTCGAAAATCAGTAGTCAGAAATCCTTCTACTGGTAAATAGGTTGGAATATTATTTGCAAATTGATGATAATTACTTTTCGACCTGGTAAGAAATATAAAATCAAGCTGTCCTTTGCCTGGCGATTTGTTTATCGTAATTTCCCCATTTACTTCATTTTCAGGCACCATGTTTATATTTCGTCTAAAAGTATCCATAAATTGAGATGTTTTTCGGTCGCTAATCTTAAATCCTTGATCATATCCTAAAGCTTCACGTACTTTAGAATTAAATTGAATTAATTGTTCTACGGTATCATATAATCGCGTAATTTGTTTATTGTCTTCTTTTAAATTTATATTTTCACGTTCTAATTGCTTACAATAACGATTAGTTACAGAAAATTTAAAATAAAAAATTGATCCAACAAATATATGAATGACGAGAATCGATGCAACGACTGTCAATATTTTGATCATCCGTATACTTATTTTAAAAGTTAATGGATCAGAATAATCATCTGGAATGAGTAAGATTGACAAATGTTTTTTTCTATTTTTCCTTTTCATCAAAAAATCGAAATCTTATGAAATGGCGTCATTCCTGCGTATGCAGGAATCCCCTTATAAACTTATACTTAGGTCAAATAAAGAAGGAGATGTCCCGCAAAGCGGGACATGACAATTCAGCTTGCTTTGGGAATTTTGCAACAGAAACTAATTAGAACGTACTTGCATTAACTCCAATAATCTTTCTAACTCTTCCTCAGAATAAAATTCAATTTCTATGCTCCCCCCTTTTTTCACCGATTTAATTCTTACCTGGGTGCCATATAAATTTCTCAGTTTTTCTTCGGCTTCTAATAAATAAAAAGGCTTTTCTTTCTCTTCTTTTGTTCTCTTTTCTAACTTTTTGGCACTTTGTTTAACAAGCCGTTCTACATCTCTAACTGATATCTTATCTTTTACAATCCTTTTCCATATATGATTTTGTAATTCTTCATTATCAATGTTGATCAATGCACGAGCATGCCCCATATCCAATTCGCCAAACTTGAGACTCTCTTTAATGTGGTCCGGGAGTTTTAACAATCGAAGGAAATTTGCTACCGTAGAACGATCTTTACCAACACGCTTTGCAACAGATTCCTGGGTTAATTTACAATCTACAAGTAACTTATGATATGCTTTTGCAATGTCAATAGGATTAAGGTCCTCCCTTTGTATATTCTCAATTAAAGAAAGTTCGAGCATTTCCTCGTCATTATCAACATTAAAAACATAAGCTGGTACACTTTCAAAATTTAAAGCTGTAATAGCCCGAAGCCTTCTTTCCCCAGCGATTAATTCGAAGCCATCATCAATCCTTCTAACTGTGATGGGTTGAATAATTCCCTTCTCAGCGATTGAATTCTTTAAATCTTCTAAAGCTGTTTCATCAAAATTTTCACGAGGTTGAAATGGATTTGGTCTTATCTTTCGGATATCTATGTTCTGTATCGAATCTATGCGATCTTCACTATCTTCAGGAGAAATATCAGGAATTAACGCTCGGAGGCCCTTTCCTAAACGTTTACTGGCCATTTTTTATAAATTCCTCTGCTAAACTCATATAATTTTCAGAGCCGGTTGATACAGCATCATATAAAATAATTGGCTTTCCAAAACTTGGAGCTTCACTAATTCTCACATTTCGATTAATAACTGTATGATAAACTTTTTTATCAAAAAATCGCTTTACATCGTCTGCAACCTGTCTGGAAAGATTAAGCCGACCATCATACATCGTCAATAACACACCTTCAATTTCCAGGCGAGTATTGAGATGTTTTTGAACCAGTCGAATTGTGTTCAGCAACTGACTTAAACCTTCCAACGCATAATATTCACATTGAATCGGGATTAAAACTGAGTCCGAAGTTGTCATTGCATTTAATGTTAATAAACCTAAAGAAGGCGGACAATCGATAAAAATATATTTATATCTGTCTTTTACTTTTGGAAGTATCCCTTCCAATATTCTTTCTCTTGACATCGCTGATACAAGTTCAATTTCAGCGCCTACAAGATCCCTATGAGAAGGTAATAGATCTAAATATGTTAACTCAGTTTTTATAATAACTTCATCAATATCAAGTCCTTTGATCAAAACATTATAAATGCTCTTCTTTATATTTTTTCCGTCAAAGCCAAGTCCACTTGTCGTATTAGCCTGGGGATCAATATCAACTAACAGAACTGAATATTCTGCAACAGCGAGGCAAGCTGATAAATTTACAGCGGTTGTTGTTTTGCCAACTCCACCTTTTTGATTGGCAATGCAAATAATTTTGCCCATTACATCCTCCAAATATATTGGAAAAATAATCATAAATATACATGTTTATACTTTGAAATGCAAGATAAAAATTGGCATGTTTAACTTTTTTAAAACGATTGATAATCCACTTTTAAAATTGTGTTAAGCAAAATATTTGTCGAAGTTATGCAGAGGACAAAATGCATCTAAAATAATCTCGATTCTAAATAGAATAATGATCCAGCTTTGTTTTTCTGGAAGGGATTCTCAACACCTGCCCAACATACAAATTGTGCTCATCTGGAATCCGATTCAACTTTTTGATCACCCGCCAAGGGACATTTTATTTCTGAGATAGATGATGAAGTGTCTCTCCATCATTGACAACATGGTATACGATTTAAAAGAGTGGATTGATTCGTTATAAGCTTCCTGGTAAGCTCATTTGTCTGTCTGCTTTTCACCAGCTATAGCTCCTTGAATTCTATCCTCTGTGAATTCAAATATTCCATTGGCAATTTTTTCAGTTGGGATCAGAGCAAGCAATTTTCGCTGCATGTTGGGATAGTTGATTTTTATTGAACCTTCGATAATTTCCTCTTTGCGAAGGTACTTCATTGCTGATTGAATTACCAACAAAACGATGATGCATTTGACGACGAATTTTATCATTGCGTTTACATCCTGGATGTAGATGCATTGACGATTATAATGACTTTGCTTTCGAAATTTGATTCAACATCTTCTTTATCAATTTTTGTACCAACAAATACATGCTAACTTATGGTTTCATAATTCCATGATTTTTTTTGGATATTATTCAATAAACTGAATTTTATTACTCTCCAGTGATCCTATACCAATTTGGCATGAATGGATACGAATTTGTAAGAGTCTTAGCAAAGAATTTAAAATGAACTTTTAAGTTTTTTATTGACATTACAATAATTTTTTTTTAAGTTAAGGAAAAGATAATTTTAAAATTATTTACCAACGAATAATTTGAATCAAAGAGATGGCACATTCCATTCAAGAAAAAATTAATAAAATCTTATTAAGCCAGTGGTGTAAAAAACATCAAATCGATTTTTGTATTTTGTTCGGTTCGTCCGTCACTGGTAAGCTTCACAAGAATAGTGATATCGACATTGCTGTTTACAGTAGCAAGAATGAATTATTGAAAACAAAATTACAATTAATCGGGGAGCTGGAGGATTTAATTGAGTCCACTGTTGATCTAACAATCCTCCACGCTGATATGTCGCCCCTGCTGCTTTATGAAATTATGGTCAAAGGCAAACTGTTATATATCTCTGATCCAGATATTTATATTGAAAAGCAAATTTATGCCATTAAATTTTATGACGATGTCCCGTTCCTGAAAAAATGGCAGGATCTTTCATTTTCTGTAAAACTGGATAGATTAAAAAATGTCACAGCACGTTATTAAAGAAAAAATTGACAAAATTTTTGAATATTTGAAAATTCTTGAGAAATATAAAGACATCAGTTATCAAGAATTTTTAGAAGAACCACATTTCATCATTGAAAGAATATTCGAATTGTTGGTGACGACTTCGGCTGATATTTTAATGCACAAAATGGCATCAAATGGGGAGAGTTTACCAGCAACCCTTCGAACCACTTTTCTGCGAGCAGGTGAACTAAATTGGATTCCTCCTAAGTTAGCTCAAAAATTAGCTGATGCTGCTGGAATGAGAAATATACTGGTGCATGGATATGAAAAATTAGATCTGAACATTATTTATGACAGTATTAAGCAAGCGTTGAAAGATTATACCGAATTTTGTGAGTGGATGTTAAAAATTTTGTCTTAAATTTTCTACACTTTTTCTAGAAAAAATCAAGTGACCGTAACTTTAGTGTCACGGTCACTTAATCCCGATCTTACTTAGTCAAAATCAACTTCTGATGCAATAAAACATTACCTGCATTCAATCGACAAATATAAATTCCACTGGAGATCCGATTGCTATTGCTATCTCTTCCATCCCATTGCATAGATATTTAATGTATCGATTGCCGTGGTATAGCCTGGATCACCTTCTCTTATCTCAGCACCTCCAGAGGTATAAAAAATTCTGCTATTATTATAATACCTGTAAAAAGCCGAAACATAATTCAAATGATATGGGATCTGAATTCAGCTTATTCCACCAATGGCGGTGATATTTTCGGACCTCAATCTTTTGGGTATACTGGTTACACTGGGACATCAATCTGGATCGATCCAGAAACCGAAACGTTTGTCATTTTTCTAACGAATCGGGTTCATCCAGATGACAAAGGATCGATCATTTCATTGAGAAGTCGGATGGCGAATATTGTAGCCAGTGCGATTCTCAAAAAGTGACGACTGTAGTCAAGAAGCGATGCTGAATACTCGATATTTGATAAAATAAAAAACCTCCCCAAAGTTATAATTATGGGGAGGTTCTTTAAAATTTATAATGCTTAGTCACTAACTTAATTTTGCTTTTCAATTCCGAAATCTAAAATCGTAAATCGAATTGTGGAGACGGCGGGAGTCGAACCCGCGTCCGAGAGCCCGGTCTTACAGACCTCTACATACTTAGTCTGTTGTTCATTCTCGCTTCCCGAAGCACAGCAGACAAAGCTTCTGAAAAGCCAGCGCGGTTTAGTTTCGCTCCTATTCCCCAGGCAAAAACAGGAACTATCCCATCATTAACGACGCACTTGATTGAGCCTGACAGGCACAACTCAGTCAGTGCGGGCTGCTTTATTAGGCAGCCAAAGCATACGCATAGTTGTCTGCGTTTAAATTTGTTTCCCGGCAGATTAACGAGGAACCAGGACCTCGGTATGCCATCTGTACTCCCTCGACACCCGTCGAAGCCAGTTTCGTCCCCTCACTTCTGTTTATTTGACGAATCAAATAAACGAAAGTTCCATTCATGACGTGGTTGATTTAGTTTATTCTTGAGAATATTTACAGGATAAATGTTGAGCTTATGATCTTAGAATTCCCTTTAAATGGGATTTTTCAACAACATCATTCATGTCATATTAAGTATGCTTATAATTTTAACGTGTATAATCCTCGTGGTCTTTGATTGGCTTCCCAATAGCTGTCACCTCTGACTGCGCTTCCACCACGCCACCAATTGCATAAATCTTTCCATTCGCTACACTGCTTGCATGATAATATCTTCCGATTAACATATCTGCTTTGGTACACCAGGTATCTGTTTCAGGATCGTACATCTCAGTGGTTGTGATGCCATCTCCATATTTCCTCCCACCGAATACATAAATTTTCCCATCCAATACCTCGCTCCTCAGGTCTCTTCTCGCTTCGGACATATCTGCTGCTTGTGTCCACTCATTTGTTGCTGGATCGTAGACGTCCACTCTTGAATAGATGACCGATTCATCCGGATTCCGACCTGACTGCCCTCCAATAACATAAATCTTTCCGTTAACAACGCTTGCGGTCAGCTTATACCTTGGGAAGGGCAATTCTGTGACATTCTCGGTCCATTCGTTTGTTATTGGGTCGTATACATCAACAGGTGCCCAGGCAGACT